>Ga0326721_10000016_pt1 | contig 182499 bp, 146 predicted proteins | sample SGPome_FD_203951 | JGI IMG/M metagenome (GOLD analysis project Ga0326721, IMG submission 203951) | Soil microbial communities from Southern Great Plains, Lamont, Oklahoma, United States - SGP_1_2016 | ecosystem: Engineered > Artificial ecosystem > Soil microcosm > Unclassified | place: USA... | reverse complement strand
CGGGCGCGCATCCCTTCTATGAGCACGCGCCGGTGTCAAGGGCCTGGAGGAGGGCAAAACCCGCCTCAGGGGCAGTTGTGCGTCTTTCTGCCCCACTGCGATTCAATGGCACCGCCGCACTGCGGGCCGCTTCCCCTCGGGCGCCCGGGGGGACTCCACTCCCCCCGCGGTCCACCTTCTATCCGTGCCGGCCCAGGGCCGGTCACCACATTCTCTATTCGCCGCAAGGCGAGTCTGGGAAGCACGGGGCGAGGGACCCCATCTCACGCTCGGACAGCCAAGCCGCCCCGGGATTGCTCCGGGCCCTCGCACCCGCTCGTGCGGTGCCTTGTGCTACACGTCCCTCGGTTGCCGGGCTACACCGTCTGCTGCCGCGGCCGCGTCTTCAGCACCGCGCCCGCCGGCGGCGTCCCGGTCTGCAGGTACTTCCACAGCTCGATCAGGAGCTTCCGCGCCAGCGCCACGATCCCGATCTTCCGCAGCCGCGGGCTGCCGTGGCCGTATCGCTCCTGGTACCATCGGCTCAGATCACTGTCCGGCTGGTACCGCAGCCATCCCCAGGCGATCTCGATCGCGACCGAGCGCATCCACCGGTTTCCCGCCTTGCAGATCCCCTGCTCCCGCCGGTCCGCCCCGCTCTGGTACGGCGTCGGGGTCAGCCCCGCCAGACCGCCGATCTGCCTCCGGTTCTTGAACCCCCGCCAGGCGAAGAACTCGAGTGAGTACAGCCACGATGCGTTCGGTCCCATCCCCCGCAGCTGAATGAGCTTGCGCGCGCACTCCGAGCCGCTGTCCTTCCCGTTGCGCAGCAGCTCCCGCCGCTGCTTCTCCAGTTCGGCGATCCGCCGCTGCAGCTGCTCCCGCTCCTGCCAGTCCTGCTCCACCCGCGCCTTGAGCCACCGTGGCAGCTCCTTCCCGTTCCACAGCCGCAGCCGCTCCAGCACCCGCGGCAGCTCCACGATTTCCTTCAGCCGCACGCCCACCGTGGCCAGCAGCCCCTTGATCCGGTTCGTCACCGCCGTGCGCGCGCCCTTGGCTGTCTTCAGCGCCCGGTGCAGGTGGCGGCGGTCCTCTTCCTCTTCCGTCGGAACCCGCACCACCCGGAACGCCCGCCGGTCTCCCGACACGTACCGCAGCAGCTGGTTCACCAGCTTCTCCGCGTCCAGCCGGTCCGTCTTCGCCCGCCTCGACCGCCGGCTCACCTCGATCGCGGCCGAGTCCACCACCTGGTTCTTCACTCCGAGCAGCTCCAGCGCCCGGTGGATCCAGAACCCATCCCGTCCCGCCTCGTAGCAGCTCACCACCCGCACGTCCGCCGACAGCTTGAAGCGCGCCTTCGCCGCCGCGATCTCCTTCTTCACCGCTTCCATCTCGCCCGCCGCCACCGTCCGATGACGCGGTGGTTGCCCCAGCGCAGGGCTGAACGCCATCTTCCACTCCGTGGCGCCAAGCTCGAAGCCGATCGCCAGCACCAGCGTGTCCCCGCCCGCCGCGGTTCCCGAGGCCGTCGTGGTTCCCATAAGCTCCTCCTGGTTGAGTGACTTCCTCCAGGTTCAGCTTATCACCACGGCGGCCTCGCTCACATGGAATCTCACGCGGGCGGCGGCGCGAGGGTGGCCCGCCCCCTCGCGTGTCTCCTTCACCATTCAGCCCCGCCGCCGGACGCTCTGGATGCAACTGGCACGGCGGCACGGGTTTAGCGTCGGAGGCGGGTCCGGCTCCGGGCCATCCCGGGCGGAATCCGCCGCGGCGAAGCGCGCCGGAGGCGGGATCCGGGCCACGCGTCGACCATTGCAAGCAAGTGAGGGAAGCATGAAGTACCGCAGTCTGGCGGGAGTGCTGCTTGCCGCGGCGCTGGCCGCGTGCAGCGGCGGCGACGCCACCGGGCCCTCGGGCGGCACCATCAGCGTGCAGCCCAACCCCGTCACGGTGGCCGTGGGCGACACCGTGCGCCTGAACGTCACGGCCTCGGGCGCCGTCACCTTCCGCAGCCTGAACCCCGCGATCGCCACGGTCAGCTCGGCGGGCACCGTCACCGGCGTGTCGGTGGGCGCCACGCAGATCGTGGTCGAGTCCGGCAGCCGCTCCGACACCGTGGCCGTGAACGTGGTGGCCGGCGACGTGGCGCGCACCTTCAACGTGAACACCGACCAGGCCTGCGGCGACCCGCTGCTGGTGGGCTTCCGCACCGCCGCCGTGGGACAGCACGTGATCCTCATGGAGGACACGCGCAACCCCCCGGGCGGCTTCACCTCGGCCGAATACCAGGAGATCGCCAACCGCTTCGACACGCTGGTGTGGCCCACCGACGTGCAGGCGTTCGGCGCGCCCACCGACATCGACAACAACGGCAAGGTCATCGTCCTCTTCACCCGCGCGGTGAACGAGCTGACCCCCGCGAACGTGAACTTCGTCGTGGGCGGCTTCTTCTTCTCGCGCGACCTGTTCCCCCACACCGCCACCACGCAGCTGCAGGGGTGCGAGGGAAGCAACCTGGGCGAGATGTTCTACATGCTGGCGCCGGACCCGCAGGGCACCATCAACGGGAACGAGCGCACCGCCCAGTACGTCAGCAACACCACCATCGGCACGCTGGCGCACGAGCTCCAGCACCTGATCAACTCGTCGCGCCGGCTGTTCGTGAACAACGCGCCCACCTTCGAGGCGGTGTGGCTGGACGAGGGGCTGGCGCACATCGCCGAGGAGCTGAATTTCTACGCGGCCTCGGGGCTGGGGCCGCGGCAGAACATCGGGCAGAGCACGCTGTTCGCCTCGCAGACGCGGGTCGACGCCTTCAACGAGTTCGGCATCGCCAACTTCGGCCGCTTCGGCGAGTACCTGCGCAACCCGCCGCCCAACTCGCCGTACGCCGACAACGACTCGCTGGCCACCCGCGGCGCCGCCTGGAGCCTGCTGCGCTACTCGGCCGACCGGAAGGGCGCGGGCGACCAGCCGTTCTTCAACGCGCTGGTGAACTCGGCCGACAGCGGGCTGGTGAACCTGGGCAAGGTGGTGGGCCCGGAGCTGGGCGCGTACGTGCGCGACTGGCAGGTGGCCAACTACGCCGACGACGCGGTTACCGGCGCCGAGGCGCGCTTCCAGCACCCGAGCTGGAACTTCCGCGACCTGTACTCCAACAAGGCGTTCGGCGGCTACCCGCTGCAGGTGAACGCGCTGGTGTCGGGGAGCACGCGCACGGCCACCATCCGCTCCGGCTCGGCCGCCTACTACCGCTTCGGCGTGGCCTCGGGCGCCACGGCGGACGTGCGCGTCTCGGCCGCGGGGACCACGGTGGCGAACGCGTGCACGCCGGTGACGCTCTCGGTGGGCCAGGCGGTGCAGGTCGACGCCGCGACCACCGCCGCCTTCTGCGTGGCGGGCGGCACGGGGAGCGACTACGTGCTGGTGGTGGGCTACCCCGTGCTGTCGACCGGCAGGACCGCCGCGGTCGCGGTGGTGGGCACCAACGTGACGGCGGTGAGCGGCGGGCCCACGCCCAACCGGCTGCCGGGGATCTCCGGCCCCGCCTTCACCCCGTTCACCGCGGTGGGTGGCGACGGCGGGTTCGAGCTGGCGCTGCGCCGCCGCGAGCGCGCGGAGCTGTCGCCGCTGATCGGCCGCCGCGGAGCCAGCGCGAGCATCGCCGCGGCGGTGGCGCCGACGGGGGTGACGCTGACGCTGATGCGCACGCGGTAACCAGGCGGCATCGTCCAGACAGAAAGCCCCTCCCCGGATCACCGGGAAGGGGCTTCTCTCTTTCGAGGGTAGTGCCGACGTTCGCGTGTCTCCTCATCAACCATCGCGCAGCCCGACATCGTCATGCCTCACGCGGAGACGCGGAGACGCGGAGGTGCAGGGCCCACACCTCCGCGTCTCTCCGCGTCTCCGCGTGAGATTCCGCGATGCCTGGAGCGCGCGGGGAAAGGTCAGGCGGCGCCGGGCGCCATCACCTTCACCATGATGGCCTTCTGCGCGTGCAGGCGGTTCTCGGCCTCGTCGAACACGCGGCTGCGCGGGCCCTCGATCACCGCGTCGGACACCTCCTCGCCGCGGTGCGCGGGAAGGCAGTGCAGGAAGATGGAGCGCTGAGAGGCGCGGCCCATCAGCGCCTCATCCACGATGTAGCCCTGGAAGTCGCGCAGGCGCTTCTGCGACTCTTCCTCCTGCCCCATCGAGGTCCACACATCGGTGTTCACCACGTCGGCGCCCTCCACCGCCTCGCGCGGGTCGTGCGTGACCACGATCTTCGTGGCCGACTGGGCGCGGGCCAGGATCTCCGCGTCGGGCTCGTACCCGGCCGGGAAGGCCAGGCGCAGCTCGAAGCCCAGGCGGTAGGCGGCGTTCAGCCAGGAGTTGGCCATGTTGTTCCCGTCGCCCACCCACGCCACCTTCACCGGCTCCAGCTCCGGCCCGAACTCCTGGCGGATGGTCTGCAGGTCGGCCATGATCTGGCAGGGGTGCAGAAGGTCGGTGAGCCCGTTGATGACCGGGATGGAGCCGTAGCGCGCCAGGTCGTCCACGTCGGACTGCGCGAAGGTGCGGATCATGATCCCGTCCACCATCCGCGACAGCACCCGCGCGGTGTCGGCCAGCGGCTCGCCGCGCCCCAGCTGGATGTCGCGGCTGGAAAGGAAGAGCGCGTGCCCGCCCAGCTGGTACGTGCCCACCTCGAACGACACCCGCGTGCGGGTGGAGCTCTTGGCGAAGATCATGGCCAGCGTGCGGCCCTCCAGCGGCCGGGCCGTGTACTCGCCGCGCTTCATTCGCGCGGCCAGGTCCAGCGTGTCGAGCAGCTCCTCCCGCGAGAAGTCGGGGATGGAGACGAAGTGGCGCACCGGGCGTTCGGGCATGGCAGGACTCGGTCGGGCGTTCAGCGAGGGACGGATCGGGCGGCGGAAGATAGCATCCGTTCCGCGGGCGGACCACACCCGGGGAACACGCCTCGCGCGCGCGAGTACAAGTGCGTTCTCCGCATCAGGTTGTGGCATTCCGGCACGTCCCCCCGCGGACGCGCCCCCCGCGGGGGCGCCTTCCTTTTCGGGACGGCTGTTCCTACACTTGTCGGCGGCACGGCCTGGCAACGGCCGGCCGCGGCGTCCCGGCGGCGCCGCCCCGGACGTTCTCTCCGGTGTCCGCGCACGCAGCGCGGCCCACGCTCCCTCACACATCCCGAGCCCATCATGAAGCGCACCCTCCCGGTCCTCCTCCTGGCCCTGGCCGGGCTGGCGGCCTGCAAGGACGGAACCGGCTCCAGCTCCAGCATCGCCGAGCTGGTGATCGAGCCCAGCACCTATTTCCTGAGCCAGGGCGACACGGTGCGCCTGACGGCGGTGGGGATCGACGACGAGCAGAAGTTCGTGGGCATCACCGGCGCCTCGTACAAGAGCACCAACCCGTCGGTGGCCAGCGTGACCGGCGACGGCAAGGTCACCGCGCTGGCGGTGGGCACCGCGCAGATCGTGGGGAAGGCCGAGGGCCGCGCCGACACGGCCACCATCAACGTGACCGCCACCGCCAACATCCGCACCTTCAACGTGGACGCGGTGGGCATCACCGGGTGCGACCAGCCGGTCTACCACAGCGCGCGCCAGGTGGCCAGCGCCGCGCACGTGCTGATCTACGAGGACACCAACAACCCGGCGGGCGGCTTCACCGCCGCCGAGTACCAGGCGATCGCCAACGAGTTCGATGCCACCATCTACCCCACCGACCTGGCCAACTTCGGCACGCCCACGGACCTGGACGGCAACGGCAAGGTCATCATCCTGTACACCCGCGCGGTGAACGAGCTGACGCCGCCGGGGGCCGGCTTCGTGTACGGCGGCTTCTTCTATCCGCGCGACGCCTTCCCGCGCACGCCCACCACCGAGCTGGACGCCTGCCCCACCAGCAACGTGTCGGAGATGTTCTACCTGCTCTCGGCGGACCCCTCGGGGAGCATCAACGGGCACGTGCGCAGCAAGGACTACGTCCGCGAGAATACGCTGACCACCACCGCGCACGAGCTGCAGCACCTGATCAACTACTCGCGCCGCCTGTACGTGAACAAGGTTCGCGAGGACGAGGAGGTGTGGCTGGACGAGGGGCTGTCGCACATCGCCGAGGAGCTGGCCTACTACGCCGAGAGCGGCCACGCGCCGCGGCAGAACATCGACCGCGCGCAGATCTTCGCGTCCACGCAGCAGACCAGCCTGTTCGAGGAGTTCCAGGGGCAGAACCTGGGGCGCTACGAGACGTACCTGCGCGACCCGTCGTCGAACTCGCCGTACGCCAACAACGACGAGCTGGAAACGCGCGGCGCCACCTGGAACTTCCTGCGCTACGCCGCCGACCGCCGCAACGGCAACGACGCCGCGCTCTGGTTCGCGCTGGCCAACGGCACCAGCGTGGGGCTGAACAACCTGTCCAACGCGCTGGGCACCGACCCCGTGGCCCTGGCGCGCGACTGGGCGGTGTCGGTGTACACCGACGACGCGGGGATTCCCGTGGCGCCGCAGTTCACGCAGCCCAGCTGGAACTTCCGCGACATCTTCCGCGCCACCACCGGGGGCGTGTACCCGCTGCGGGTGCTCGCGCTGGCGAACGGGGCCAATAACGTGTCGGTGAAGTCCGGCTCGGCGGCGTACTACAAGTTCGCGGTGGCGCCCGGGCAGCAGGCCGACGTGCGCGTGGCGCAGTCGGGGACCACCGTGGGCGGGGCCTGCACGGTGCTGAACCTGGCGGTGGGCCAGGTGCAGCAGGTGGTGATGAGCGGCGGGGTGGCGCTCTGCCCCACCGGCGGCGCGGCGGGGGCCGAGTACGTGGTCATCCCCTTCTACGGCTCGGCCACGCAGGATGCCACCATCTCGCTGACGCTGACGGCGCAGAGCGTGGGCACGGCAGTGGGTCCGCCGAACCCCAGCAAGTCGCTGGATCTGTCGGCGAGCGGCGTGTCGCCGTTCCCGCTCGACCGGATGTCCCTTCCGCAGGGCGGCGGGTTGGACCTGCAGATGCGGCTGCGCGGCCAGCGCCTGATGCAGACGCTCGCCGGCGGCCGCAAGGGCCCGCGCATGGCCGTCAACGGAGTCGACGGCCCCGGCGGCGTGACGGTGAACATCGTCCGCACCAAGTAGTTCGCTCGCCTGCAGGGAGATGGAACGAAGCCCCCGCCGTCGATCTCGACGGCGGGGGCTTTTTCGTGGCGGCAGGTCCGGGTTCAGTAGGTGAGCCCCGGATCGGGGGGAATCAGCGGCCCGGAGCAGTCGCGGCAAGCGTACTGGTACACGTCGATCGTGGCCTCGGCGGACACTCCGTCGACCGACGCCCGGATGACGGCGGTGCCCGCGGCCTTGGCCGTGATCTTCCCCGTCTGGTCCACCGTGGCGACGGAGGCGTTCGAGCTCGTCCAGGTGACCGGCTTGGAGATGAAGTTGCCGGCCGCGTCCTTCACGGTGGCCGTGATCTGGTACGTTCCCCCGATGCTTCCCACGATCCGGCTGACGCTCAGCGTGACGCTGGCCGCAAGCGGGCCGGCCGGGTTCACCGTGATCGTGGCTACGGCGTTGCGCCCCAGGAAGCTGGTGCGGATCACGGTGGTGCCGGCGCTCTTCCCCGCCACCACCACGTTGATGCCCGGGCCGTTCGCGCCACCCGCGGCAACGGTGGCGATGGCGGGGTTGTCGCTCGTGAACACCGGCTGGCTGGGCCAGTCGCCCGAGGGGATCTTCTGCAGCGTGGGCTCGTACGCCTCGAAGTACAGCGTGGTGGAGGAGCCCGCGGTTACCGTGGCGTGGTCGGTCAGGAACAGGTTCGCCGGCGCGATGGTCACGGAGACGGGATACGTGGCATCGCCGATCTCCCCGATGAAGGTGGCCGAGGTCTGCGACGCATCCTTCGCCTGCACCGTGGGCTGCTGCCCGCCCGATACGATGAGCACGGGCCCGGTCTGCGCGCGGAAGTTGGTGATGCAGGTGGTGATGTCGCGCACCCGGTACTTCTGCCCCGCGACGAGCGACGCCGACGCGCTGGAGCCGTCGGACACGCGCGTCCACGCGAGGCTGGGAGAGCAGCTGGCCGACTCCAGATCGGCCGGGTTGGAGATGACGGCCGCGGGGCCGCGGGCGGAGCGCTGCGGGAGGGTGGAGTCGCCGCCGCAGCCGGCCGCCCAGGGAAGGGCGAGGAGGGCGAGCGCCGCGGAGGCGCGGCGGGCGAGGATGCTGCGTGTCTGCATGGGGACCCGGATCGGGTGGGGGGTGTGGTGCGCCGGACTTCGGCGCCGCCAGCCCGGCGGTGCTCCGCTGGGCCTGCGCCGAACGTAAACGAGGCCCGCGAATCCGGTTCAACCGCTTCCCGCCACCCGCGGGACAAAGCTGTGTCTGCGGGACAAACCCATGTTTTTCGAGCCCGCGCGACGGCGCGTTCCACCCCTCGCGGGAGACGGAGAGTGCGCCACGGAAGTGCATCCCACCCAAGCCTCTACGCACTCCCGCACTCCCGCACTTCTTTTCTACATCCCCACGTACTTCAGCCCGCTGCCGGTGTTGAAGAGGACGACGGTGTCGCTCTCGCGGATGGCGCCTGCAGTGCGCAGGCGCTGGGCGGCGGCGGCGGTGGCGGCGCCCTCGGGCGCGCAGAAGATGCCGGTGTCGGCGCCCACCACGGGCGTCCAGCGGCGCATCTCCTCGTCGGGCACGGCCACGGCGGCGCCGCCGGACTCGCGGATGGCCCGCAGCATCAGGAAGTCGCCCACGGCGCGGGGAACGCGCAGGCCGGAGGCGTAGGTGTGCGCGTCTTCCCACGGCGCGGCCTCGTCCGTCCCCTGCTCCCAGGCGCGGACGATGGGGGCGCACCCGGCCGCCTGCACCGAGATCATCCGCGGGCGCGCCGCGCCGATCCACCCCATCGCCTCCATCTCCGCGAACGCCTTCCACATCCCCACCAGCCCGGTGCCGCCGCCCGTGGGGTAGACGATGACGTCGGGAAGGGTCCACCCCAGCTGCTCGGCCACCTCGTACCCCATCGTCTTCTTCCCCTCGGCGCGGTACGGCTCCTTCAGCGTCGACAGGTCGAACCAGCCGTGCTCGCGCGCGCCGGCGGCCACCCGCACCGCGCAGTCGGTGATCAGGCCGTCGATCAGCTCCACGTCGGCGCCCAGCGCGCGCATCTCCTCCACGATGGGCGCCGGCGTGTCGCGCGGGACCACCACGTGCGCGCCCATCCCCGCCGCGGCGGCGTAGGCGGCGGTGGCGCTCCCCGCGTTCCCGGCGCTGGGGAGCGCCACCTCCGTGATCCCCAGCTCCTTCGCGCGCGACACGGCCAGGCACAGCCCGCGCGCCTTGAACGACGCGGTGGGGTTCTGCCCCTCGTCCTTGATCATCAGCCGCGCCACGCCCAGGCGGTCCGCCAGCCGGGGCGCGTCCACCAGCGGCGTCCACCCCTCGCCCAGGCGCACGGCGTTCGCGGGGTCGCGCACGGGCAGGAGCTCGTGGTAGCGCCACAGGTCGGCGCTGCGGCAGGCGAGCTCCTCGCGCGTCACGCGCGCGGCGATGGCGGGCAGGTCGTAGCGCGCGTACAGCGGCTTCTCGCAGCAGGGCGACAGCCGGTGCGGCGTCTCGCTCTCGTAGCGCGCGCCGCAGCGGGTGCACTCCAGGTGCGTGGCGCCGCCGAAGTTCTGGATGTCGGTCATCGGTCCGGAAGACGGGTGGAAGATGCGGATGGCGATGAACATCGTTCCCGGCCGCGCCGATGACAACGCCACCCCACGATCTCGATCACCGCACCCGTGTCCCCAATCGGTCGCTGCCCGGCGGAAAGCGCCGCGGACAACGGATCGGTGGGGAGCCCGTTCCGGCTTGGCCGCGCGCGAGCCAAGCGATGCCGGCAGGGTCGCCGGCACTCGCAAACTGGTGTGCTGCATCTGGCGCCAAGGTGGCGTAAACCCAGCAATCATGCGGTTCCCCAGCAGTTCCGCGGGTTGACCCGGGGACGTGGAGAAGCTATCCTTCCATCGGATTTCAATTGCGCTCCCTTCAACATACCCGGCACATGCTGACCTACGTCTCGGGTAACCTCTTCGAGGCCCCCGTCCAGACGCTCGTAAACGCGGTAAACACCGTGGGAGTGATGGGGAAGGGCATCGCCCTGACCTTCAGGGAGATCTTTCCGGAGATGTTCCGGGAATATCGCGCCGTCTGCGAGCGGGGCGATCTCCGGGTGGGCGGGCTTCACCTGTGGAGAGGGCCCACGCGGTACGTGCTGAACTTTCCCACCAAGGAGCACTGGCGTAACCCTTCCAGGCTGGAGTACATCGAAGCGGGGCTCAGGGCCTTCGTGAACATGTACGAGCGGGCCGGGATCCATTCCATCGCCTTTCCCCCGCTGGGATGCGGGAACGGCGAACTGGAATTTGCCGCCGTGCGCCCGCTGATGGAGCGGTACCTGGCGCCTCTCCCGATCACCGTGCTGATGTACGCCCCCGTGCCGCGCCGTGCGGTGGCCGAGCACCGGCAGCCGCGCGCCATCGCGGAGTGGCTGCGCTCCGCCCCGGCCGAGCTGCCGTTCGAGGAGGTGTGGGCGGATCTCACGGAGATGTTTCGCGTCCGTGTTGCGGTCGAAACGCCTTCGAAGGCAGGGCAGTTCGAAGTCCAGGTGGCCGACAGCGGGATTGCCGGGCTGCGGATCTGGATGTCGGGCCGGCGCACCACGGTGGTGCCGAAGGAGCAGCTCGCCGAAGCCTGGAAGCAGCTCCGGGACTTCGGGATCCTGACCGCGCGCCGGCTTCCGGTGGGACTGGAGAAGATCGGCTCGTATGTGCTGGGAATCCTGGCGCTGCTTCCGTATGTGCAGCTGGTGCCGCTGGGAACCGATTACCAGATGCTCGGGGGCTCTCCGATGACCGGCCTGCAGCTCGCCCCCGCCGTCGGGAGCAGCGAGCCGCAGCGGGAGCTCGCGTTCGGCTGATTCCATGCCCGAAGCACCGGATGCGCGGGATATCCGTTCGTTCCTGAAAGAGCTGTCGGAGCAGAAGTGGCTGGGCCGGCAACGCCGAGACTGGCCGCTTCACCTCTACCACTTCAGCGACGTCCGCAACGTAGCCTCGATCCTCCGCAGCGGCCGCGTGTACAGCCGGCGGCGAGCGGAGGAGCTCGGGCTGCACGACGTGGAGATCGCCAGCCTGGACATCATCGAGGGGAGCCCGTGGGCTCACGGCCTGGCGCGGCTCTACTTCCGTCCGGTCACCCCGACCCAGTACCACAACGAAGGAATCCGGCCGCCCGAGCACCGGTCCAAGCACAGCCACTGCCCGGTGCCCGTCTTCCTGATCTTCGATGCCGCGGAGATGCTGACCCGTGGCGATGCGCAGATCACCGACGGAAACCTGGCGCGCCAGCGTTACCGGATCGGAAGTGGCGCCGCGTTCCTTCGCCGGCTGAACTTCCGCGCGATCTACCACGACGAGCCGTACCCCGCTTCGATGTCGCGCGGCGAGCGCGACGAGATCACGCGTGCACGGTGCGCCGAAGTCGTGTTTCCCGGCGAGGTGGATCTGTCCGCGCTTCGCGAGGTGGTGTGCCGCACGCCCGCGGAGCGCACCACCCTGCTCACGCTCCTGGGACCGGAAAACAGGCAGTGGGCGCCGCGCGTGCGGATCCAGCAGCCGGGTGAGCGGATCTTCTACCGGGACTGGACGTTCGTACGTGACGTGAGCCTGACCGACCGCGGGGTAAGGCTCTCGATCCAGTTCGGAAGCGGCGAGCATACGGTGGAAGCCAACAGCCGGTACCCCTCCGGGCAGCGCCAGAGCTGGCGCTGGGAGCCGGTCACCGTCGCGGGGCGCAAGGACCTCGATCTGGCGGTTCCTCCGGAGGTAACGCGTGTGTTCGTGGAGTTGAAGATCGCGGGTTGCCTTGCGTACCAGGGCTATCTTTCCCGGCAGTCGCTCTACTGACGCGGCGCGGATCCGTGCGAGAACGGCCCCGGAGCGATCCGGGGCCGTTCGGCGTGACGGGACGATGTGCTCCGCGCCCCACCCCCCGCGTCCCACCCGTTCGGGCGGTTGCCGCGAAGCGCCGCACGGGAATAAATTTCACGTTCGCGCTTCGGACGAATCGAGGGAAAGATGAACGGCGGATTGCTGGAGGTGGACGAAGAAGGGAGTGTGCCGGCCCGGGCCGCGTGGCCCTGGGCCGTTTTCACCGGCGCCCTGGTCGCCGGAATCGTCCTGTTCTTCGTCTATCCACCACGCTGAAACGGCGGCCGACGACGGCCGCGGAGACATAGAGAATGAGCATCGCAGAAAACGCAGGCGCGGTGAAGGTCACGCTTCCCGACGGCTCGCAGCGCGAGCTGCCGCGGGGCGCCACGGTGCTGAGCGTGGCCGAGGCCATCGGCCCGCGGCTGGCGAAGGCCGCGCTGGCGGCCCGGGTCGACGGCCAGGTCGTGGACCTCACGCGCCCCATCGAGCACGACGCGAAGGTCGAGATCCTCACGGAGAAGAACCCCGAGGCGCTGGACGTGCTGCGCCACTCGGCCGCGCACGTGCTGGCCACGGCCGTGCGCAAGGTGCGCCCCGAGGCCCGCATCGGCTTCGGGCCCTCCATCGCCGACGGCTTCTACTACGACTTCGAGGTCGACCGCCCCTTCACGCCCGAGGACCTGCAGCAGATCGAGCGGGAGATGGAGGCGGTGGCGAAGGACGACGAGTCGTTCGAGCGCCGCGTGGTGAGCCGCGACGAGGCGCGCGAGATCTTCGCCGACGACCCGCTGAAGCTGGAGCGGCTGGAGGAGCTGGGGCCGGACGAGACGATCACGATCTACCGCAACGGCCCCTTCACGGACCTCTGCCGCGGCCCGCACGTGCCCAGCACGGGGCGATTGAAGCACTTCCGCCTGCTGAACACGGCCGGCGCGTACTGGCGCGGCGACGAGAAGCGCCAGATGCTGCAGCGCATCTACGGCACGGCCTGGTTCACGAAGGAAGACCTGGAGCAGTACATCCACCGGCTGGAGGAAGCGCGCAAGCGCGACCACCGCAAGCTGGGGCGCGAGCTCGACCTCTTCCAGTTCCACCCCGTCTCCCCCGGCGCCGCGTTCTGGACGCCCAGGGGGACGACGCTGTACAACACGCTGGTGGAGTTCGTGCGCGAGCGGCAGCTGCGCGACTTCGAGGAGATCAAGACGCCGCTGCTGTACAACAAGGCGCTGTGGGAGCAGTCCGGCCACTGGGGAAAGTACCGCGAGAACATGTTCCTGGTGCTCGACGCCGAGTCGGGCGAGCACGACATCTCGCTGAAGCCGATGAACTGCCCCTCGCACTTCATCTACTACGGCTCGGAGAAGCACTCGTACCGCGAGCTGCCGCTGCGCTACGTGACGTTCGACGTGCTGCACCGCAACGAGCTGTCGGGCGCGCTCTCGGGGCTCACGCGGGTGCGGCAGTTCCAGCAGGACGACTGCCACGTCTTCATGCGCGAGGACCAGATCACCGAGGAGGTGCGGTTCCTCCTGGGGTTCATCCTGGGCTACTACGAGACGTTCGGGCTCACGGCCACGCTGAAGTTCGCCACGCGCCCCGAGCAGCGCATCGGCAGCGACGAGATGTGGGACCGCGCCGAGGCCGGCCTGCGCGCCGCGCTCGAGGCCACGGGGATGCCGTACGAGCTGAAGGAGGGCGACGGCGCCTTCTACGGCCCCAAGATCGACTTCGACGTGACCGACTCGATCGGGCGCGCGTGGCAGCTGGGCACGATCCAGCTGGACTACAGCAACCCCGAGCGCTTCGACCTGACGTACGTGGGGGAAGACAACCTGCCGCACCGGCCGGTGGTCATCCACCGCGCGGTCAGCGGCTCGTTCGAGCGCTTCATCGCCATCCTGATCGAGCACTTCGCGGGCGCCTTCCCGGTGTGGCTGGCGCCGGTGCAGGTGGTGGTGATCCCGATCAGCGACGACCAGGCCGGGGTGGCGCGCCAGTACGGGGCGGAGCTCAGGGAGATGGGGATCCGCGTGCGCGTGGACGACCGCAACGAGACGCTGAACTACCGCATCCGCGAGGCGGAGACGCAGAAGGTGCCGTACATGGCCGTGATCGGCGGGCGCGAGGCCGAGGGCGGCACGGCGGCGGTGCGGGTGCGCGGCGCCGGCCGCAAGCAGGAGGTGCTGGACCGCCGCGCGTTGGCCGACCGGATCCTGGAGCAGGTGCGCTCGCGCACCTTGCAGGTGGGCTTCGAGGCGGCGGAAGCCGCGGAGTAGTCGCCGGCGGGTAGACGCGGACGAGCCCCTCTCCCCGGAGCATCGGGGGGAGGGGCTCGTCGGCTTCGGCACCCGCCAATGAATTGGCGGGCAACAAAAGCACAAAGTCCCTGCGGGACTGCGGCCGCGGCCTCGTGGCGGGCGGGCGAGCGCCGGGCGTGGCCTTGGCACCCGCCAATGAATTGGCGGGCAACAAAAGCACAAAGTCCCTGCGGGACTGCGGCCGCGGCTTCGTGGCGGGCGGGCGAGCGCCGGGCGTGGCCTTGGCACCCGCCAATGAATTGGCGGGCAGCAAAAGCACAAAGTCCCTGCGGGACTGCGGCCGCGGCCTCGTGGCGGGCCTGCATGCGCTGGAGCGGCCGCGCCGATGCAGGCGCACTCACGCACTTCCGCACTTCGTTTCGGAACGGACGAAAAGCCCGCCGACCGTGAAGAGGTCGGCGGGCCTTGTGCCCTCGGTGCTGCCCGGCGACTTACGCGGCCAGGCGGCCGATGAAGGCGTTCAGGCGGCTCTTGGCGCGGGCGGCCTTGTTGGGATGCACGATCCGCTTGCGGGCCGCGCGGTCCAGCAGCGAGGTGGCCTCGCGCAGGGCGGCGGTGCCGTCCGCGGCGGTGGCGGCCGTGCGGACACGCTTCAGCGCGCTGCGCAGCCGCGAGCGGAAGGCACGGTTGCGGTCGGCGCGGATCTCGTTGGTCCGCATCCGCTTCTCGGCGGACTTGACGTTCGGCAAGGCTGGCCTCCGGAAAACATCGGCGCCACGCAGGGCGCCGGAGCTGGTTGAAACGATGGGTCGGAATGCTGGTCCCGGAAAACGGGAAGCCGAATTATACCCGAACTGCCGGAGGGTGTCAACCCCGCCTCCCCGCTTGCTTTGACAAGGTCCGGGCCCGCGTCTAACTTGGCCGGCATGGATCCACAACGCTTGCAGTACGTTCTTCTCAGCCTGCCCGTCCTGCTCCTGGCGTTCTCCGTCCACGAGTTCATGCACGCCTACGTCGCGCTGAAGCAGGGCGACGACACCGCGTACATGCTGGGGCGGGTTACGCTGGACCCGCGCGCCCACATCGACCCCATCGGGAGCATCCTGTTCCCGCTGATCGGGGCCATCTCGGGCGCGCCGCTCATCGGCTGGGCCAAGCCCACGCCCACCACCCCGCGCAAGTACCGCAAGTACGTGCGCGGCGACGTGCTGGTCTCGCTGGCCGGGGTCGCGGGCAACTTCCTGCTCATCCTGCTCTTCGCGCTCCTGCACGTCGTCGCCGCGCTGGTCTTCCGCGCCACGGGGGGGAACGAGGTGCTGGTGACGGCCGACAAGCTGTTCGTGATCGGCGTGGAGCTGAACTTCTTCCTCATCCTCTTCAACCTCATCCCCGTGCCGCCGCTGGACGGGTCGCACGTGCTGTATCACCTCCTCCCGGCCAACCTGGGAAGCGCGTACCGGCAGCTTTCCTCCTTCGGCTTCATCATCCTGTACGCCCTGATCTTCACCGGCGCGCTGAACCGGCTGTTCCTGGTGGCGCGGCCGCTGGGCGACCTGTTCCTGGTGCCCGGCGACCTGGTGGCGGGGATGACGATGTGACGGCGCAGCAGACGCTGGAGGTTCCCGCGGCCGGGGCGCGCGACCCCTTCGAGATCGACCTGGAGCGCTTCCACGGGCCGCTGGACCTGCTGCTGCACCTGATCCGCAACCAGGACATCGACATCTTCGACATCCCCATCTCGCGGATCACGCAGCAGTTCCTGGCGGCCATCCGCGACCTCCAGCGGCTGGAGCTGGAGCGGGCGGGCGAGTTCCTGGAGATGGCGGCCACGCTGGTGCGCATCAAGGCGCAGATGCTCTTCCCGCGCCCCCCCGGCGAGGACGAGGGCGACGACCCGCGCGCCGACCTGGTGCGGCGGCTGCTGGAGTACGAGCACTTCCGCGAGGCGGCGCGGCTGCTGGAGCAGGCGGAGCGAGTGCGCTCGCGCCTGTTCTCGCGCGGCTACGTGGAGGTGCGCCCGCAGCCCCGCCTGTCCGAGCTGCCGCTGGAGACTTCGTGGCAGGACGTGTGGGACGCGGCGCTCCGGATGCAGGAGCGCCTGGCCGAGGCCCTGGTGGTGCACACCGTGCACGGGCGGCAGGTGCGCATCGAGGAGAAGATGGACGAGGTGGTGGACGCGCTGGTGGAGAAGCGCCGCGTGGAGTTCGCCGCCCTGGTCGAGCGCTGGGGAACGCGCATCCACGCCGTGGCCACGCTGCTCGCGTGCCTGGAGTTGGGGAAGCGCAACGTGGTCCGCCTGCGCCAGAACGTGCCCTTCGACCCGCTCTGGATCTACCGCGCCCGCGAGCGCCGCGAGCAGGAGGCCGAGGCGTGAACGGCAGGGGACAGGGGACAGGGGACAGGGGACAGGGCGAGCATTCGTCGCGCGCCTGCGTGTGCCCGCCGGGAACGAACGGAACCATCCCCCGCGAGTCTGCACCTGCCGCCGCGCCGAACAGCCTCGCGCGGTTTGCGAGGCTTCCCGTAGTTGTTGCTGCGGCTTCAGCCGCCGGTGCAGGCCTGCCCGGGCACTTCCCATCCCGCGCGCGATCCAGGGATGCCGTCGGGCGCGCACGGGATCTGTTCGGCCCCGGGGCAAGGCGCGCATGAGGGCCAGCCGCATGGTGGAGGCGCTGCTCTTCGCCAGCGAGGCGCCGCTCAGCGCGGCCGAGCTGGCGCGCGCCGACGAGTCGCTGGACGAGGAGAGCGTGGAGGCCGCCATCACCGAGCTGCGCGCCGAGTACGACGACCAGGAGCGCGCGTTCGGCATCTTCGAGGTGGGCGGCGGCTACCAGATCCTCACCCGCCCCGAGTACGCGCCGGTGCTGGAGCGCTTCGACAGCGTGCCGTCTTCCCAGCGCCTGTCCGGGCCCGCGCTGGAAACGCTGGCCATCCTGGCCTACCGCCAGCCCGTGGGGCGCGCGGAGGTGGAGGAAATCCGCGGCGTGGGCGCCGGCGCCGTGCTGAAGACGCTGCAGGAGCGCGGCCTGATCGAGGTGGTGGGGCGCGGCGAGGGGCTGGGACGGCCGCTGCTGTACGGCACCACGCCCTTCTTCCTGCAGCACTTCGGCTTCCGCTCGCTGGACGACCTGCCGCGTCCCGAGGAACTTCCCGTGGTGCTCGCGCGCCGCGACCCCGACCCCCAGCTCACGCTTGGTGATGCCGCGTAAGACCCAGCCCACGCACGGCGAGGAAGTGCGCCTGCAAGCCTTCCTGGCGCACTCCGGCGTCGCCTCGCGGCGCCACGCCGAGGAGCTGATCGCCGCCGGGCGCGTGTTCGTGAACGGCGTGAGCGTGACCGCGCCCGGAATCAGGATCACCCCCGGCGTCGACCACATCGAGGTCGACGGGCAGCCCATCGAGGTGCAGCCCATCACCTGGCTCGCCATCAACAAGCCCAAGGGCTACGTCACCACGCGCGACGACCCGTACGGCCGCAAGACGGTGTACGACCTCCTCCCCGAGAAATTCCACGGGCTCTTCCACGTGGGCCGGCTGGACCGCGACAGCGAGGGGCTGCTGCTGCTGACCAACGACGGCACGCTGGCCAACCGCATGACGCACCCGTCGTTCGGCGTGACCAAGGAGTACTGGGCCGACGTGGAGGGGAAGCCCACGGCCGAGCAGATGCACCGCATCGTGGAGGAAGGGGTGGAGGACGATGGCGAGCTGCTGCGCGCCGAGTCCATCCGCCGCCTGCACCAGACGGGCGAGAACGAGCACCGCCTCTCGCTGGTGTTGCGCGAGGGGAAGTACCGCGAGGTGCGGCGGATGCTGGACGTGCTGGGCCACCCGGTGCACCGCCTGATCCGGCGCCGCTTCGGCCCGGTCTCGCTGGGCGAGCTGAAGCCGGGGAAGTGGCGCATCGTGACCGAGCCGGAGCTGGCCGCGCTGCGCAGGAAGCCGGGGAAGGCCGAGGCCGCCGGCGGCGAGCGCCCGCCGCGCCGCAAGACGGACGAGCATGCGGCCGAGGAGATGGTGGTCGCGCGCACCGAGAAGAGGGAGCGGGAGAAGATGACGAAGACCAAGCGCGGCTCCGAGCGCGGCAAGGGCGCGGACCGCGTCGCCCGCGAGAAGGCGCAGGCCCCGGCGCGCGGCAAGGACGCGGCGAAGGGCCCGCGAAAGACGAACACGTCGAAGCCGCGCCGCGCCTCGCAGGAGCGGGAGATGGACCGCGCGGGCGAGCGCCGCCCGTGGGACCCGTCGCGCCCACCCACCCGCGCGAAGCCAGCCGGAAAGCCCGCTCCGCGACGGGACTCGGGAGATGACGAGACGCCGGCGCGCGCCCCGGTCCGCCGCGCCACCCGCACCGCCGCCGGTGACGGGGCCGAACGCCCGACGCGCGCTGCCAAGCCGTACTCTCGTCGGGAGTCGAGTGACGAAGAGGCCCCGAGGCGCGCTCCGGCACGTGGCGCCCGTCCGGCATCCGGCGATCGTCCCGAGCGTCCGACGCGCACCGCCAGGCCGTACGCGCGCCGCGATTCGGGGGATGAGGAGACGCCGTCGCGCGCTCCGGCTCGCGGTGCCCGTCCTGCTTCCGGCGATCGCACTGAGCGCCCGACGCGCGCCGCCAAGCCGTTCCAGCGCCGCGATTCGGGGGACGAAGAGAGGCCGCCGCGCGCCGGAAAGCCGTACGGGCGCCGTGACTCGGGGGATAACGAGAAGCCGACGCGCGCTCCGGCTCGCGGAGGTAGTGCCCGTCCCACGTCCGGCGATCGGCCGGCCCGCGCGGGCAAGCCGTACGCGCGCCGTGAGTCGGGGGATGAGGAGGCGCCGACGCGCGGGCCGGCTCGCGGTGCTCGACCCGCGGGCGGTGACCGGCCCGAGCGTCCAGCGCGTGGTGGCAAGCCGTACTCGCGCCGTGAGCCGGGGGATGAAGAGACGCCGCGTGGGCCGGCTCGCGGGCGCGGCGCATCGCGTCCGGCGGCGGGCGGCGAGCGCAGCGATCGTCCGGCGCGGGGCGGAAAGCCGTCGCCGCGGCGGGATCGGGACGAGGAGGCGCCGCGCGGGCCGGGCGGTGGACGCGGGGCGAAGCCGGGTGCTCCTCGCGATCGTGACGGCGACGACTCGGCGACGTCGCGTGGGCCCGGCTATGGGCGGCGCGGGACGTTCCACGACAGCGTGCGCGCCGGGCGCGACCGCGACGAAGAGGAGTCGCGGCGGCCGTCGAAGCCGTCGGGGCCTCGCGGCGGCGGGCGTCCGTCGGGGCCGCGCGGCGGCGCGGGAGACGACTCTCCGCGGCGCGGCGGGAAGCCGGGCGGGGGGCGGCCTTCGGGACCGCGCGCGGGCGGCGGCGGATCGTCCCCGCGCGGGGGCGGGGGATCGCGCGGGCCGAAGAAGGGCGGCGCGCCGCGCGGGCGGCGGTGACCGCGAACCGCATCACATCACCCTGACGTATCGATTTCTTTTGGATATCCGCGATTCACGCATCGTGATCCTGGGCGGCTCGGGGCTGGTGGGGATGGCCATCGCCCGCGCGCTGCTGCCGCTGAAGCCCGGGCTGCTGGTCATCTCCGCCCTCACGCAGCGCGAGGCGGACGACGGGGTGGAGGAGCTGCGCGCCCACGCCCCCGACGGCGTGGAGATCGCCGGCGAGTGGGGGAATCTGTTCGTGCCCGCCGCCCTGAAGGACGAGCGCCGCGACACGCTGCTGGACGACGCCGGTGCGCGCGGCGCCATGCTCGACGAGCTGTACGGGCCGCTGGGCGACGAGGCGCTGCTGCGCTCCGCGCTGGGCGACCTGGTGCTGCGCCACCGCCCCGACGCGCTGATCGACTGCATCAACACGGCGACGGGGTTCGCTTACCAGAACGTGTTCAAGAGCGCGCAGTCGCTGCGCGAGGCGGCGCGCCGCGGGCCGGTGGACCTGGAGACCATCGAGAAGCACCTGGCCACCATCACCCTGCCGCACCTGATCCACCACGTGTGGGTGGCGCTGCACGCCATGCAGGCCGTCGGCACGCGCGTCTACCTGAAGATCGGCACGGCCGGCACGGGGGGGATGGGGCTCAACATCCCCTTCACCCACAGCGAGGACCGGCCCAGCCGCCAGCTCCTGTCCAAGTCCGCGGTGGCGGGCGCGCACACGCTGCTGCTGTACCTGATGGCGCGCACCCCCGGCGCCCCGGCGGTGAAGGAGATCAAGCCCACCGCCGCCATCTCGTGGAAGGGGATCCGCTCGGGCGACGTGGTGTGGCGCGGCGCGCCCATCACCCGCGTGGACGCGGTGGCGCCCGTCTCCGTCGCGGACGCGTTCGTGGCGCCGCCCGAGCCGGGGCGCGGCGGCGAGGCCCGGCTGGCGCGCAGGGAGTTCGGGCGCGACACGCTGTGGCGCGACACCGGGCAGGTGCTGCAGGGCGTTTACCTGGACTCGGGCGAGAACGGATTGTTCAGCCCCGACGAGTTCGAGGCCATCACCTCGCTGGGGCTGATGGAGTTCATCACCCCCGAGGAGATCGCTCGCGACGCGGTGCGCGAGATCACCGGGCACCCCACCGGCCGCGACGTGGTCGCCGCGCTGGACGCCTCCACCAGCGGCCCCACCTACCGGGCCGGTGTGCTGCGGCAGAGCGCGCTGGCGTACATGGAAGAGCTGGAGCGCGATGCGGAGCACCGGAGCGTGGGCTTCGAGATGCTGGGCCCGCCGCGGCTGACCAAGCTATTGTTCGAGGGCGAGATCCTGCGGCGCATCTGCGGCGGGAGCCTGGAGTGCGCCGCGCAGCTGGAGCCCGACGCCGCCGCGCGCGACGCCGACGCGCTGGTGGCCAGCGACATCGACCTGCGCACGCGCATCCTGTCGGCGAATCTCGCGATCCTCCTCCCCGACGGCGAGCGGGTGCTGCGCGGCCGCAAGGTGGTGGTGGAGCCCGAGCCGGCCGAGGCGCTGGACGACACCGCGTGGAAGGGGTGGGTGGACCTGCGCGCCGCCAACTGGGAGGCATGGCGCGACCGCGCGGTGGGCGTGCTGGCCCGCATCACCGGGGAGCCCGGCCCCGAGGGCGGCAGCCAGTGGGACATGGAGCCCTGGCACCGCGAGCGCACCATCCGCCCCGGCGCGCTGGCGGCGTGGGTGTTCCGGTACGAGGATGAGGGGGAGAGGATCAAGAGATAGTGCCTAGTGCCTAGTGCCTAGTGCCTACTAGTGCCTAGTGCTGAGTGCTGAGTGCTGAGTGGCAGGTGCGTTTGGATGACGAGGTGCCCGCCGCGCTGATGCTGGTGCCACGCGCCCCGGCCGCCACCGCGCCGATGAAGTCCGCGAAGGCGGACTGCGTGCCCTTGTAGCCGCGACTTCAGTCGCATTTTTCGCTCGCCCCGATGTGCCTCATCACTCGGCACTCGGCACTCGGCACTCGGCACTTGGCACTTGGCACTCAGGACTCAGGACTTAGGACTTTAGGACTCAGGACTTCCCCAGTCCCGGACGCAGCACCACCGTCCCGAATCCCATGAGCGGACCCAAGACCGTCCCCGCCATCGTCGTAGACCTCGCGAAAGGGCACTCCCTCAGCGAGTTCTACCCGATCGTCCATCCCACCCTGGTCACGCAGCTGCACCGGGTGGAAGAGGCGCTGCTGGCGTACGGCGACGACCTGGCCATCGACGTGGCGCCGGGCGGCTTGGCGGTGGCGGGCGAGACGGTGGCGCGGCGGTCGCCGCACGTGCAGCGGCTGGGCGCCAAGCTGGTGGAGCTGGGCGTGCGCGAGGTGGTGTTCCAGCACCACGTGCCGGCCGAGTCGCTGGGGCGCTTCCTGTCGGGCGTGGCGCTGCCGCCGCGCGTGATTGCCGCCGCGGGCGGGCTGGAGGCGGCGCTCTCGGCGGCGGGGGTGTCGCGCGTGGCGGTGAACGGGCGCACCATCACCGCCGCGCCCATCACGGTGGCGGCGTCGGGGCCGGCGCTCCCGGTGCCCGGGGCGGGGAAGAAGAAGGAGAAGGGCGAGTTCGACGGCGTGGCGCTGTGGAGCACGCACGACATGTATCAGCAGGTGCAGCTTTCCGCGCGGCGGGTGGAGACGGAGGACCTGGAGGAGCTGCGGAAGATGCTGCGCGAGGGCGCCGACAGCGACCGCGTGGAGGCGCTGCAGCGGCTGGAGTACGTGGCGCAGTGGTGCATCGAGCGGGGGATGATGGACCGCGCCATCGGCGTGCTGCGCGACCTGCGGCGCGACTCCGACGCGCTGGCCAAGCGCAACCCGTCCACGCGCGGCAGCATCGTCATGGCCATGCACCGCATCGCCAACCGCTACATCATCGAGGAGATCGTGGAGCGGCTGGGGCGCAGCAAGAGCGAGGACGAGCGCGCCGAGCTGCGCGGCGTTCTTCTCGCCCTGGGCGCCGAGGTGGTGACGCCGCTGGTGCGCAGCCTGGTGGGCGCCAGCGACCTGTCCGCGCGGCGCGCCTTCCGCGACGCGCTGGTGGAGCTGGACCGCGTGGGCGTTCCCCTGCTGGAGGACATGATCGGCGACGAGCGCTGGTTCGTGGTGCGCAACATGGTGGGGATCCTGGGCGAGATCCGCAGCGCCGACGCCCCCGAGCACTTCGCGCGCACCATCCGGCACCCCGACGTGCGCGTGCGCCGCGAGACCATCATCGCGCTCAGCAAGTTCGGCGGCGACGAGGCGGTGCAGCAGTTGATCGTGGGGCTGGGGGATGCGGAGCCGTCGCTGCGGTCGGCGGCGGCGCTGGGCCTGGGGCTCACCAAGGCGGGAACGGCGGTGGCCCCGCTGATCAAGCGCCTGGGCGGCGAGACCGACCAGGAGACGGTGATCGAGATCGTGCGCGCGCTGGGCCGCATCGGCGACCCGCGCGCCATCGCCGCGCTGGCCGACCGCGCGAACGGCGGCAGCCTCTTCTCGCGCGTCCCCATCCCCATCCGCGTGGAGGCCATCCGCGCCCTCGGCGATGTGGGCGGCGAGGCGGCGCGCACCGTCCTCCAGCGCCTCATGCGCGACCGCAACGACGCCGTCCGCGAAGCCGCCATCAAGGCCAGCGAAGGGACGGCGGACCGGCCGGGAGACGGCAATCCCGACGTGGCGTAGGTTTACTCGGTGGGTAGAGGCGGAAGGCCCCGCGGCATTTGCCACGGGGCCTTCGGTTTTACCTCCGCCGACGGACGGAAGTCACGACCGCATCAGGCGGTTGTGTCGCACGAGCCAGTAACGGATGAGTTGGAAACCGAGTGGTGCGAATGGATCTCCCCCAAAATGCGGTGGAAGATGCCCCATGCCAGCGTTGTGTGGATCCTGGACGTGCCGGTCCAGCTGAAGCTGCCGCTGCGCGGCCCGGCCGGGTTGGACCCGGGAAGACCGATCTGCCCCTGGGTGAGCGTCGAGGTGAAGCTGTACGAGAGCGTTCCCGGCTGGTACGTGCTGGCCCAGTACGACCACCACAGGAACTTCTTCTTTCGTTCCCACTCGGTCGTCACGCCCGCCTCGGTGTAGAAGAACCAGAAGGTCTTGTACGACGTGCCACGCATGCGGTTGCTGCTTCCGGCGTACACTTCGCAGACGCTGCCCACGCCGGGGATGTGGTGGAATCGGGGTCCATTCGTTGCCGTCAGGCTGGACAGCGGCTCCATGGATTCGCGGGGCACCGTGGTCTCCACCGGCGTAACCGCGATCCGTGGATCACCGTCTGCCGGGGGTGGAGAGCTGAGGGACGGTACCTTCTGCCGCAGCACGGGCAGATCCACCACGTTCACCGCGTAGACGTTGTCGCGCGTCACCTTGTACACGGTGTCTGCGATCTGGATCTCTCCCCGGTCGTTGAGTAGAGACAGGATGGCGTCACCGACCGGGAAGTCGGCACGAGTGACCCCGTCCTGCTCCAGCGTCGCGGCCTCGTTCCCGGTCGGCCCGTCGCTCCCCGCCCCGGCAGCCGCTCCTTCTTCCGTCGACTCGCCTCCGTCCAGGTGCGCGCGGAGCGACGGATATCCCTGCTGCTGCTCATATGCCACCAGCGTTTCGATCGGCGCGTCGATGCGGGGCGCCAGCTGGTTCATCAGTTCATCGCCGCTGGAGAACACCGCCCTCTCGGTCAGGAGCTCGAGGGGCGGCGGATCGCATTTCGTGTACACCGGCTCATCGTAGCGATTGTAGTCGTAGGAGGGCTGGATCCCGTCCGGATCGCAGAGACCCTTCTGGCCCGGTTGGGTCACGTACGCACGGCGGCCCGACGGAACGGTCGCCAAGGTCGAATCGCCACATCCGGAAACGATGGGTCCGGTAAGAGCGATCGACGCGCATGCGAGTAGCGCGTTTCTGCGGAGCAACTTCATGATGAGTCTGTTGTGGGAGAAATTCGCGTCAGGAACTGGCGATAGGCTGCTCCCGCGACTGGCGCGGGAGCAGGTGGAGAGGGTGGCTTACATGTAGACGGCCGTGTAGCAGGTGCCGATCGGCGACCAGTGCGTGCCGTAGATCGCGCCGCGGATGCTCTTGAACCACCCCGAGGCGATCACCTTGCCCACCGAGGCGGTGCCGCTCTGCACGAAGCTGCCGGAGGTCGGGTAGACGTAGCTGCTGCCGATGGTCAGGCCGCCCAGCGAGTAGTAGTACCCCAGCGTGCCCGGCTGCCACTCGTTGGACCACCAGCTCCACCACAGGAAGCTGTGGCGGTGCTCCCAGTCGGTGCGGATCCCCGCCTCGGAGTAGAACCAGAAGCTGGTGATGTACGTCTTGCCGTGCATCCGGTTGCTGCCGCTCTGCCACAGGCAGCTGCTGGTGGCCGCGCCGATCGACGCCATCCCCGCGGGGTCGCCGCTGCGGCTGGCGGCCGGCTTGTCGCCGCCGGGCATTTCGGTGGTCTTGATGGGTTCCACCACGATGCGCGGGTCGCCGTCGGCGGGGGCGGGCGAGCTGAGCGTGGGCACCTTCTCGCGCAGCACCGCCAGGTCGCGGACGTTCACCGCGTAGGCGTTGTCGCGCGTGACCTTGTAGACGGTGTCGCCCACCTGGATCTCGCCGCGGCTGTTCAGCAGCGACAGGATGCCGTCGGCCACGTTGAAGTCGCCGCGCGTCACGCCGTCCTTCTGCAGCGCCACCGCCTCGTTCCCGGTGGGCTCCTCGGAGTCGCCGCTCGCCCTGGCCGTCTCCTCGGTTGCGTCCGGGTCCAGGTAGGCGCGCAGCGACGGGTATCCCTGCTGCTCCTCAAGCCGCGCCAGGTCGGCGGTGAGCATCCCGGCGCGCCGGTCGGCGTCCAGGGCCAGCTCGTCGCCGCTGCGGTACAGCGCGCGGTCGCCCTCGGGCGCCAGCTCGGTGCGGGCGGTTCCGCCGGCGCCGCCGGTGAGCGTGGGCTCGTCGCACGCGGCGATTGTCGCGAACAGAACTGCGGTGGCGGCGATCGTGAAGATCGACCTGCTGCGGTGCTGCATGGTCCTCTCCCTGCCAGGTGGGTGGATGAATCCGTTGCGTGCCGCCCCGCGGATCGCGAGGCGGGAGAACGGATGTTTATCGAGCGCGCAATATATAGCGGGAAATGGTATGATGCACAAGGGGCGGCAGTCGGGCCGAAAGAGCCCCTGCGTTCCGCGGGAAAATCCATCGCTTCACGACCCGGCTGATCATCTTCCGATCGAGCTCCCGTCCCTCCCGATCCCCTGTCCTGTTCCCTGTCCCCTGTCCCCTCCCGATTTGCCCTATCCCACGGCCCGGCACGATCTTTCCCCGTGCACTGCGGGTTGGCCTCTGCGGGCGGATGACGGGATCGACGGGACACATGGACGCGATGACGACGGCTTCTCCCTACGCGCCGGCGGAACTGCCGCGGGCGGATTTCCTGGACCGCATCAGCGCCGAGGTGCACCGGCGCGTGGTGGGGCAGGAATACATGATCGAGCGCCTGCTGATCGGGATGCTCACCGGCGGGCACGTGCTGATGGAGGGGCTTCCGGGCCTGGCCAAGACGCTGGCCGTGCGCACCCTGGCCGAAACCATCGACGCGTCGTTCCAGCGCATCCAGTTCACCCCCGACCTCCTTCCGGCGGACGTGGTGGGAACCACCATCTACAACGCGCGCACCGGCGAGTTCGTCCCCCACAAGGGCCCCATCTTCGCCCACATCGTGCTGGCCGACGAGGTGAACCGCGCGCCGGCCAAGGTGCAGGCCGCGCTGCTCGAGGCCATGCAGGAGCGCCAGGTGACCATCGGCGGCGAGACGTATCCGCTTCCGCAGCCGTTCCTCGTCCTCGCCACGCAGAACCCCATCGAGCAGGTGGGGACGTATCCGCTTCCCGAGGCGCAGGTCGACCGCTTCATGCTGAAGGTGCGCGTGGGCTATCCCACGCGGGTGGAGGAGAAGGAGATCCTGCGGCGGATGAGCGCCCCAGGGCACATCTCCGTGCAGCACGTGGCGCATCCGGACGAGATCCTGGCCGCGCGCGACCAGATCGCCAACCTGTACCTGGACGACAAGATCGCCGACTACATCCTGGACCTGGTGGCCGCCACGCGCGACGCGAAGGCGGCCGGCGCGCCGGACCTGGAGCCGCTGATCGAGTTCGGCGCTTCTCCCCGCGCCACCATCGCGCTGGCATCGTGCGCGCGCGCCCATGCGTTCCTGCGCGGCCGCGCGTACGTGACGCCCGAGGACGTGAAGGCCATCGGCCCCGACGTGCTGCGCCACCGCATCGTGACCACCTACGAGGCCGAGGCCGAGGAGATCACCTCCGACCTCATCGTGCGCCGCATCTTCGAGACGGTGCGCGTGCCTTGAACAGAGCCGGGGTGATGGGGATCGGGGCGGGGGAGATGCGGATCGCGGCGGCGATGGGCGGAGCCGTGGCGGGGATGTCCGGGATGTACGTGGTCGTGACGGCGTCGATCGTGGAAAATGCGAGTAAACTCGCGGCTACAACGGCACACAGTTCGCCTGCGCGGACTCCGGTGCGAGCCGTGGCATCCGCGCGCTGTGCCGAATACCCGGCGCACCTAAACCCCGTCGCCCCGCGGAGGGTTGCAGGCCCCGACGCAGCCCCGTCCCTCCCCCAGGCGGTTTTGGGGGAGGGACAGGCTGTCCGGACGCGACGGGAGTCGCGCCGGGCAGCCGGGGAGAGGGCCCGCGGGGCCATCCGGAGCGCGCCATGCTGAGCCGCTTCGCGCGTCCCCGGCCCGAGCCGCGGCGCCGCTTCGGGTGGCTGCGCGGGCTCTTCCGGCGGCGCGGCGAGCGCGGGCCGGCGCTTCCCGCGCACGCCAGCACGGCGCCGGCGCTGCCCGAGGTGCTGCGGCAGGTGCGGCGCATCGAGCTGCGCACGCGCGGCCTGGTCTCGTCGCGCTACAGCGGCGAGTACCACTCGGTGTTCAAGGGGCAGGGAATCGAGTTCGTGGAGGTGCGCGAATACCTCCCCGGCGACGACGTGCGCACCATCGACTGGAACGTCTCGGCGCGGACCGGCGGCACGTTCGTGAAGAAGTACGTGGAGGAGCGCGAGCTGACCGTGCTGCTGATGGTGGACCTCAGCGGCTCGGAGCGCTTCGGCACGCGCGGGCGGTTCAAGAGCGAGCTGGTGGCCGAGGTGGCCGCGTCGCTCGCCATGTCGGCGGTGCGCAACAACGACCGCGTGGCGCTCCTCGTCTTCACCGACGGCATCGAGCTGTTCGTTCCCCCGCGCAAGGGGCGGCGGCACGCGCTGCGGATCGTGCGCGACCTGCTCAGCTTCGAGCCGAAGGGGACGGGGACGGACCTCACCGGGGCCATCGAGTACGCGGTCCGCATCCTCCGCTCGCGCTCCATCGTGCTTCTGGTCTCAGACTTCCAGCAGCCGCTCACGCGCGAGCTGGAGCGGGCCTTCACCGCGCTGGCGTACCGCCACGACGTGGTCCCCATCGCCCTGACCGACAAGGCGGAGCTGGACTTTCCCGACGCCGGGCTGGTGCAGGTGATGGACCCGGAGACGGGCGCGCTGGTCGTGTTCAACTCGGGCGACGAGGGGAACCGGCGGGCCTACCGGGAGGCGGTGGAGCGGGAGTGGACGGCCATCCGGCGCGTGTTCCGGCGGCTGGGGCTGGATGCGATCGAGCTGTCCACGGAGGGCGATGCGTCCAAGGCCATCCTCTCCTTCTTCCGCCGCCGCGAGCGCCGGCGGGGACGATGAGGCGCGCCGCCCCGCTCCTGGCCGCCGTGGCGCTGCTGGCCGCCGCGCCGCTCTCCGCGCAGGACTCCGTTCCCGCGCGGACGGCCGCGCCGCGCGCGGAGCCCGGACGCCGCCTGGGCGCCCTCCGCCCGCGCACGCAGCGCCCGCCGCGCGCCGCTCCCTCCGCGCCGGCGGGGACGCGCGACACGATCCGCCCCACGCTGGACACCACCACGGCGACGATGCCGCCGCCGCCGGGGTTCGCGTACACGGCCAGCGTCCGCCCGCGCGCCGTCACCGTCGGCGAACGCTTCGTCTCCGGGCTGGCCGTCTCCGTTCCCGCGGGGACGCGCGTCGCCATCGACGTCGCGAAGGACTCCGCGGACCGCTGGCGCGTGGTCGGCCGGGCGACGGCGACGGCGGCGGACAGCGCGTGGACGCGCTACCTGGTGGTCGCGCCGATGGTGGCGTGGGTGCCGGGGCTTCCGGACACCGCGGGGGCGACGCTGCGGCTCACCGCGCCGGACGGGCGCGTCGCCACCATCCCCGTCGCCCTGCGCCTGCCGGAGGTGCGCTCCGTCCTCCCGGTGGACACGACGAAGTGGCGCGTCCGCCCGCCGCACGACGTGTGGGGCGCGTCGCGCGACTGGCGGCTGCTGGCGCTGCTGGCGGCGCTCGCGCTTCTCCTGATCGCCCTGATCGCCTGGCTGGTCGCGAAGCTGGTCCGCCGCCGCCGCGCGCGCCGCATCCCCGCGACGGCGCGGGAGCGCGCGCTGGCGCTGCTGGAGCGCGCGCGCACGAGCGGTTTCATCGAGGCGGGGAACTGGAACGCCTTCTACTCCCTCGTTTCCGAAGCCCTGCGCGGCCTGGCCGCGTCGCTGGACCCGCGCTGGAGCACGGACCTGACCACCGCCGAGCTGATGGGGGAGATGCGGAGCGCGCGAGCGGACGAGATCCATCTCGCCACCCTGGGCGAGCTGCTGCGCGTGGCCGACCTGGCGAAGTTCGCCCGCCGCGGGCGTGAGCCGGACGACGCCCGGCGCGACCTGGACCACGCGCGCGACTGGGTGAAGACCTTCGCCGCGCCGGCGTCCGAGCCGGCGGAGGCCGTGGCCGCGGAGGTGGCGCCGTGAGGCTGGACCTGGCGCATCCGTGGGCGCTGCTGCTGCTTGCGCTCGTTCCCGTGTGGTGGTGGCGCGTCCGGCGCGCGCGCGACACGGCCATCGTCTTCTCCCGCGCCTCCACCCTTTCCGCGCTGGGAACGCGCGGCGCGGCGTTCCTGGGCGTGCTGCCGGAAATCCTGCGCACCGCGGCGCTCGTCTCCCTGATCGTGGCCATCGCCGGCCCGCGCACCGGCGCCCGCGTGGTCGAGGAGGCGTCGGAGGGGATCGACATCATGCTGGCGCTGGACGTGTCGTCGTCCATGCTGGCGGAGGACTTCACGCCCAACCGGCTGGGCGCGGCCAAGGCGACGATGGCCGACTTCGTGGAGAACCGTCCCCACGACCGCATCGGGCTGGTGGCCTTCGCGGCCGAGGCGCTGACGCAGGTGCCCGCGACGGCCGACCACAACCTCCTGGGCATCCAGCTCGGGAACGTGCAGGTGGGGATGCTGCAGGACGGGACGGCCATCGGGCTGGGGCTGGCCACCGCCGCCAACCGGCTGAAGCAGACGCCGGGGCAGAGCCGCGTCATCATCCTGATGAGCGACGGCGACAACAACCGCGGCGCCGTGGACCCGCGCGACGCGGCCAAGGCGGCGGCGGCGTTCGGGATCCGCGTGTTCACTATCGGCGTGGGGTCGCGGACGCGCGCGCGCATCCCCGTGGCGGTGACGCCGAACGGGATGCTGCGCTACGCGTGGATGCCGGTGAGCATCGACGAGCCGCTGCTGCAGGAGATCGCGCGGACCACCGGCGGGCGATACTACCGCGCCACCGACCTGGGGGCGCTGCGGCGCATCTACGCCGAGATCGACCGGCTGGTGAAGACGCGGGTGAACGTGCGGCGCTCCGTGCGCTTCAGCGAGCGGTATCTCCCCTTCCTGCTGGCCGCGGCGGTGCTGCTGGTGGCCGAATGGTGCTTCCGCGCCACGCGCTGGGGGAGGGTGCCCTGATGGGGATGGCGCACCCGGAGCTCGTGCACCTGATCCCGCTCCTCCCCTGCATCGTGGGGCTGGCGATGCTGCTGTACGCGCGCCGCCGCCGCCAGGCCGCCGAGGCGCTGGGCGAGGCCGGGCTGGTGCGCCGCCTGAGCGCCGCCGACCTGACCGCCGCGCCCAACCGCCGCATCCTGCTGGTCACCCTGGCCGCGCTGATGCTGGGCGCCGCCATCGTCGGCCCGCTCTGGGGGGTGGATACCGAGGCCGGCGCGGAGGGGAACGCCGACGTCGTCCTCGTGCTGGACGCCTCCGGGTCGATGCGGGTGCGCGACCTGACGCCGGACCGGCTGGAGGTGGAGAAGCGCACCGCGCGCGAGCTCCTTGCGCGGCTGCAGGGCGCTCGCGTGGGTCTGGCCATCTTCGCCGGGCGGGGATACGCCATGTCGCCGCTGACCACCGACTTCAGCGCGCTGCAGCTGTACATCGACGGCCTGTCGCCGGACCTGGTGACGCAGGGCGGAAGCTCGCTCTCCGACGCCATCGTGCAGTCGCTGGGCCTGCTCGCGGGCGCGCGCGGCGACGCACCGTCCGGCGCGATGGTGGTGCTGACGGACGGCGACGCGCTGGAGGAGCGCGATGACGTGCTGCGCGCGGTGAACGTCGCCCGCCGCGCCGGGGTTTCGGTGAGCACGGTGGGGATCGGGACGCCGGCGGGCGGCCAGGTCCCCGACGTGGACCCGATGACGGGAAAGCAGGTGGGGTGGAAGCACGAGCCGACGGGCGAGGTCGCGACGTCCAGGCTGGGCGCGCCGCTGCTGCAGGAGATCGCGAAGCGCACCGGCGGCGTCTACGCGGACGCGTCCCGCCCCGGCGCCGCGGCCGCCGTCGCCGCCGCGGCGCGCAGCGTCCCCGCGCGCTCGCGCCGCACGGCGACGGGCGGCGCGCCAGGGAACCGCTACGCGTGGTTCGCGGGCGTCGCGCTCCTCCTGCTGGCGATCGACGCGCTCCTTCCCGAGGAGCCGGGGCGCCGCCGGCCGCGCGCGGAGGTGGCGTCGTGAGGCGGCTCCTTCTCCTGCTCGCGCTCCCGCCGCTGCTGGGCGGCGGGGTGGTGGAGGGAAACCGCCTCTACCGCTCCGGCCAGTTCCGCCGCGCCGAGGCCGTCTACCGCGCCCGTCTCGCGGCGGGGGACACCTCCACGTCGCTGCGCTACAACCTGGGGACGGCGCTGCTGCGGCTGGGGCGCTGGGACGACGCGCGCCCGCACCTGGAGGCGGCGGCGGAGGCGCCGGACGCGGAGTTGCGGCAGCGCGCGAAGTACAACGCGGGGAACGCAGACCTGGAGCCCGTCTTCCGCCGCCGGGTGACGGGCGCGGAGCAGCGCCGCGAGCGGCTGGAGCGAGCCATCGGCCGCTACAAGGAAGCGTTGCTGCTGCGGCCCGACGATGCGGACGCCAAGTGGAACCTGGAGCTGGCCGAGCGCCTGCTCCGCCGCGAGCCGCCGAAGCGCGGCGGCGGGGGCGGCGGCAGCCGGCAGGACCAGAGCGCGGGCGGCGGCGGCGCGCAGCCGCAGCCGTCTCCCTCGCCGCGGCCCGCGCCGAACCCCAACCCCGCGCCGCGCCCCGAGCTCAGCGAGCGGCAGGCCGAGCAGATCCTGACCGGCGCCTCGAACGCGGAGAAGGACGCCCAGCGCGAGGTCCTGAGCCGCAGCCGCGCCCAGCACCGGGCGGTGCGCGACTGGTAGACGATGGACACCTGCTTTTCAGGAAATCACGGACAAACGCAGTGGATGGGACGGTTGACGAAATCGTATTTCGGCATTGATTTAGTGACTCCTTCACGGCTCTCGTCCAACCGATCTTTCTCCATGAACCTCATGCGTCCCGGAACCGCCGCGCTGGCGGCGTGCTTGCTCGCGCTCTACCCCCGTGCAGGCACCGCCCAGCAGGACATCGGCCCGCGGCAGGTGATCGGCAACTTCGGCGTGTTCCACAAGGTCGATCCCATCACCGACGCGCGGCAGGACATGGCCATCGTCGTCTCCGCCGACCGCGGCCATGCGTCGGCGGTGGCGTGGGGATGCTTCGAGCGCGGCGCTCGGCTGTCGCTCGCGCTGGAGAACTTCACCGGCGCGCGGCTGAACGTGATCTACCGCTTCGACCAGGAGGCGGCGACCAACACCGTCGTCTCGCGCATGGTCGAGGGCGGCAACCTCTTCCTGCTGGACGAGGACGAGGTCTACGGCTTCAGCACGCGCGCGATGAACGCGGCGCGGCTGGTGGTGCGCGCGTTCGACGCGGACGGGCAGCCGTACGACTACTTCTTCGACCTGAACGGCTCCGGGCGCGCGTTGCGCTCGCTGCCGTGCATCGCCACGCTGCGCCCGCCCGTCGCCGGCGAGCCTGCCGTGCGCAAGCCGTCGGACAAGCCGCGCTGATCCCCATCTCCCGCCAGCCTTCCTCGCTGTGCGGGGAACGGCTGAAATCGGAATTCGGCGGGATGCACGGAAGCTTGCAGATTGCCGCGGGGGATTGACGTAAACCGTTCTGGCGGTTTGTTTTTCTGCGCTCGATCCGCTCCTGCCCGTCTCCCGGAATTCCCTCCGATGTGAAGCGTATGCTCGAGGCCGCAGCCTTCGCCGAGCGGAGCGGCAGGTCGCGGGAGCAGGCGCCGCATCCCCCCATCGATCACGCAACGAGCAGCAGAACCCCGATGCAGAAGCGAATCATCCGCGCGTCCATGGCCGCGCTCCTGGGATTGATGGCGATGAGCGGCCGTGCGGTGGCGCAGAACCCCGTGCAGACCTTTGGCACCTTCACGATGTCGCGCAACGTGGACCCGATCAGCGACGAGGACCGCTCCAACGCGGCGGTGGCATCGGTCGACAGCACGGCGGTGATGTGGTGGCAGTGCTACGGCGACACGGCCGGCGTGTTCGCGGCGTTCAAGGAGCCGCCCGAGGGCGAGGAGATCGACGCCGTGTACCGCTTCGACCAGGACCGGCCCGACACCACGGTGCTGACCTCCGCGCCCAGCGACGGCTACGTCTGGCTCTTCTTCCCCGAGGAGGAGACGTACGCCATCACGCAGCGGGCGATGACCGCCGGCCGCTTCGTCCTGCGCGTCTGGGACGCCGACGACAGCACCCGCGACTTCATCTTCACCCTGAGCGGCGGCGGCCGCGCGCTGCGCACCCTGCCGTGCGTCACGCGCATGCGCCCGCCTGTGGCCGGCCAGCCCGCCGTCCAGAAGCGCTCCGACAAGCCGCACTGACCCGCAGATCTGCACGCAGAGCCGCGGAGCCGCCGAGAACCGACCGGGTTCTCCGCGGCTTTTTCACGTTTGGAGTTGATGACTCGCCGATGTCGCATCCACGAACCTACGCCCTCCCGGCATCCCCCCTTGGGACGCCATCCTGAGGCCGGCCACCCCGCAAACTTAGTCTGCGCAGACGCTTGCAGGCCGAAGGATCCATAGCCTGTCCGCACGTCAGCCGGGGATACGCGCCGCGTCTTCTTCCGCTGTCAGGAAGATGGAGCGCGTCCTCCAGGTCACGTGCTGGACGGATTATGGGATCCTTCGGCCTGCAACCGATTGTGCGGAAATAGCTCGGCGTGGCCGGCCTCAGGATGACGTCGGCGGGATGATGGGATCATTCGCCTGATCACGCGTATGGCGACCCCGAACATGACTTGGCGATGAAATCGGGTAGGACCTGAATCCCCCCATCTCCAGCAGGCGCTCTGGCGAGGCCACGGACGCGGCTGTGCTGGATGTGCGGATTGCGGGCATTCCGTGCGATTTGGGAGTGCATGGGGCAGGCGCGGGCCATACGGATGGCGCATGCCGGGCGTGTTCCAACGGATTTTCGTCCTCCCGCGGAGACGCGCGAATGTCCTGACGGAGAGAAATTCGGAAAAATCCCCTCACACGCTGTTCATCTCACCGCTCCGCGTGCGCCACATCGGGGATGCATGGGTTCCAGATGCGGCACGGGCGCCACAATCCGCGGCGCCGCGGCCTCAACTCGCGGTGAGCGGTGTTCAGCGAACGCCGCACTCGTCTGGCAAGAGATTGGGCCGAAACGACTTGCAATAATCGTCTTTACAGCCCTTTACGGGACTTCTATCGTCTGTCAGCCACGGCGGAGACGTCGCCGCGGCGGCCGGAGCGGTGACCCCGGGCTCCATGGGAGGCCCATCCGCGGCGCTCCCGCCCCACCGGACGGGAGACCTGGCGCACCTGTGATTTCGTTCTGATTCGGACTGAACGAGTTCAGCTCGATACACGCCACGGCCAGTCCGGCTCGCAGACCCGTCGCCATCCCCGGCACCCCCACAGCAAACCGAGACGGAGCACCACCAACCATGAATCACGCGAAGACTTCCGAGACCAAGGTCGAGGCGCCCGCCCAGCCGGCGCCCGCGGCCCCGCAGCCCTCCTCGCTCGCCGCCGTTCCCGCGGCCTCGCAGCAGCTTTCCGCCCCCGCCGGCGGCGCCGAGCTGGCGGCGATGGCCGACTTGGCCGGCGACATCGCCGGGCTCGGCGCGACCACGCTCGAGGCCACGGGCGGCATCACCGACGACCCGGTCCGCGCCGCGCAGGCGTCGGTCGTGGACGAGCTGGCCAAGGGCGGCCCGGCCTTCGGCGCCTTCCTGCGCTCGGTGGGGCTGGCCGTGGCCGAGACCCAGGGCGCGCTTGACAAGACGCTGGTGGAAACCAGCAAGGCGCTCTCCGAGGCCAAGGTGCAGACCGTGGCCATGTTCACGCAGGAGCTGAAGGACGACGGCACCTTCGACAAGGCCACGCCGGTGATGCAGGAGCTGCCGCTGATCGCCTTCGTGCAGCCCACCGCGTACCAGTTCACCACGGTGCACCTCACCGCCGACATGGAGGCCAGCGAGTTCAACACCGCCAACGGCTTCAACATCAAGAAGGACCACAGCGACTTCGGCGCCGACCTGAAGGCCAGCTACAGCGTGTTCGGCGGCTTCGGCGGCTCGCTGGACGCCAGCTACAACAACACCCACGACGAGACGCAGGAGCGCAAGAGCAGCAGCGAGCGCAAGGCCGCCGGCAAGCTGCACATGGAGGCCACCCTGGAGCCCCGCCCCGCCTTCGCGCTGCCGCAGCCGTTCGTGGTGCAGAAGGGCCCCAAGCTGGGCGTGCTGGTGACCGGCCGGAAGGAGCTGGACAAGGACGGCAACGAGACCACCGACCCCAAGCTGGTGACCCAGCGCACGGTGACGGCGGTGGCCACGCTGCTGGACAAGGACGGCAAGCCGATGGCCACCAAGGCGCTGGACGTGGCCTGCGACAACGCCAACATCGGCGTGGTGGTGGCCGACGGCGGGAAGACCACCACCGACGGCACGCTCACCATCACCCTGAAGCGCACCGGGCTGACGGCCGAGAGCTCGGCGGCGGTCAGCGCCCTGCTGCGGGTGTCCATGAACCTGGTGAACGCCAGCGTTCCGGTCAGCGTCTGAGCCATGGCCTCCCTACGCGAGTGGCACGGGTTCGAGAACAGCGTGCGCTGGCGGCTGGTTCCCGAAGGGGTGGAGATCGAGGGATCGGGGGTGGAGCGCTCGAAAGGGCGCCCCACCACGGTCGCCCGGGTGTGGGACGCGTTCGGCGAGGCCATCAACCAGGTGGCGAAGGCGCGCCAGGTGCCCTGCCCGCTGATCGTGGCCACCATCTGCACCGAGAGCGGCGGCAACCCCGACGCGGTGCGGCTCGAGCCCGGCTACGTGAGCGACGCGGCCACGCCGGGCCGGGTGAGCATCGGCCTCACGCAGACGCTGATCTCCACCGCGTCCGAGACCATGCGGATGAGCATCGACCGCGAGTGGCTGCGGCAGCCGCGCAACGCGATCGACGCCGGGGCCAGCTACATCGCCCGGCAGGGCAGGACCACGAAGTTCGACCCGCCGCTGGTGGCCGCGGCCTACAACGCGGGGCGGCTGGCGCACCAGAACGGCGAGAAGAACCGCTGGAAGCTGCGGCAGTTTCCCATCGGCACCCCGGCGCACTGCGACCGCTTCGTGAAGTTCTACAACGACGCGGTGGCGATGATGGCCGGCCACCCGCTGGCGCCCACGGTGCCGCACTCGGTGCTCATCGGCGGGAGCTACGAGCCGCCGGTGGTGTCGCAGGCGCCGCCGCCGCGCTACGCCGAGGCCAGCGGGTTCACCGCCCCGGGCGACGCCAAGGTGACGTTCGGCAGCAACGCCGACCCGCGGGCGGTCACGCCGTACAGCCTGCAGGTGCTGAAGTCGATCCTGAAGACGGCCAACCTGCGCGGGTGCATGGTCTCCAGCACCTCGCGCGACCCGGCGCAGCAGGCGCGGGTGATGTTCGACAACCTGGAGCGCTACGGCGTGGAGCATCAGAAGCGGCTCTACGCGCGCGGCGGGCAGATGGTGTGCGACGCCTACGCCGAGGCCAGGGCGCGCGGCCTGTCGAGCGACGGGGTGAAGGACGCGATGGCCAGGAAGATCATCGCCATCGGCCCCACCAAGGTGTCGCGGCACGCGTCCGACCCCACGGTGCTGAACGTGTTCGACGTGGCGCCCAGCTCCATCACCGACCGCGTGGCGTTCGAGGCGGCGGTGCGGTCGGACCGGCGGGTGGCGTTCTTCCTCACCCCGCCGCGGGATCCGGGATACCATCTCGAGATTCCGCAGCCGTAAGGAAAAGTGCGGAGTGCTGAGTGCTGAGTGCCGAAAAGAAGAAGTCCTAAGTCCTGAGTCCTGAGTCCCAAGTGGGCCGGATTTGACCCGACGGCGCGCCGGGCAGCAGCACCGAAATACCGCGATCCGGTACTCAGCACTCAGCACTCAGCACTTAGGACTTAGGACTCAGCACTTAGGACTTAGGACTTAGGACTTAGGACTTAGGACTTAGGACTTAGGACTTAGGACTTAGGACTTAGGACTTAGGACTTAGGACTTAGGACTTAGGACTCAGCACTTCGCTCCACCGCAGTCCCCGAATCCCAACTTTCCTTGAGGTCATAGATCATGTACGCACTGGTGGACCGCGAACGCGAGGCGATGCTGGGCGGCCTGCGCGTGGTCGCGCGCTACCCGGCCTTCGTGCTGGTGAGCGGCGACGAGCTTCCCGCCGGCCTCCCCGCCGGCGAGGTGGAGGTCCTGGGCGACGAGACCATCTCCGTGCACGGCGAACCCGTGCGCATCGCCGGGGGCGTGTTCGAGACGGGCGATGCGCCGCACGTGCTGGTGCGCTTCGTCGGCCCCGTCACCGGGGAGTGGAAGGGCGAGCTCGCCGCGAAGTCGGTGGAGGTGCTTTTCTGGTGCCCCCGCTTCGGCGCCTGCGTCGCCCTTCCCGAGGGAATGGACGGGGCCGCGCTCCAGGCCGCCTTCCCCTTCATCGCCGGCGCGCAGCCGTACCTGGAGGAGCACTGCAGCCGCGGGCTCGAGGAGCAGTCCGGCAGCCGCACCGTCTCCCCGCCGGACCTGTACGACCTCGTCTGCTTCTCGAAGGAAGACCGGGCGCGCGTCGCCGAGGAGCTGAAGGGGATGGGGATCGAGGTGCTCGACGCGTCCTCGTCCAAGATCCGCGTGCGCTTCCAGGGCGATCCGCAGGTGCTCCGCGACATCGTGGGCGTGAAGATCGTGGACCCCGCCCGCGTTCCCGTCACCCTGCAGACCGCGGCGGCCGCCGCCCCGGCGACGACCGCCGGCGCGCTCGGCCTGGCCGGCGGCGAGGCGGCGGGGCTCACCGGGCGCGGCCAGGTGATCGCCGTGGCCGACACGGGGCTGGACACCGGCGCGGCGGACGCGTCGCTGCACCCCGACTTCCGCGGCCGCGTGCGCTTTCTCCGCAGCTGGCCCGTGAACCCCTCGTGGTCGCCGTTCGTGAAGACGCCCGGCGCCGACGACGGCCCGGCCGACCGCAACAGCGGCCACGGCACCCACGTGGCCGGGCTGGCGCTGGGCGGCGGCGCGCTCGAGGGCGCCCACCGCGGCGTGGCGCCCGAGGCGGAGCTCGTCTTCCAGTCGCTGGAGCAGTACACCGACGTCGCCACCGCCTACGCGTCGCGCATCCCCACCGGCTACTACCTGAGCGGCCGGCCGCTGGACCTGCGCGAGCTCTTCCGCGAGGCGCGGGCGCAGGGCGCGCGCATCCACGTGAACTCGTGGGGCGACCCGGCGCAGGGGCGCTACACCGACGACTGCTTCGAGGCCGACCTGTTCCTGCGCGAGAACCCCGACGCGGTGGTGCTCTTCGCCGCCGGCAACGACGGGTGCGACCGGGACGGCGACCGGCTGCGCGACGCGGGATCGCTCTACGCGCCGGCCACGGCCAAGAACGTCGTCACCATCGGCGCCACCGAGGGCGCCGCGTCGGGGGTGGGCGTCCGCGGCAGCTGGGGCGACATGGACCCCGCGTTCGACCGCTACCGCAGCACCGCCGACCGCGCCGACGCGGTGTCGGGCGATCCCACGCAGCTGGCGCAGTTCTCCTCCGCCGGGCCCACGGCGGACGGGCGCATCAAGCCCGACGTCTGCGCGCCGGGGACCAACCTCGTGGCCCCCCGGTCGCAGCGCTGCCGCGGCAACGGCTGGGGGCTGGCCAGCCCGCTCCCGTACTACATGTACTTCGGCGGGACGTCGATGGCCAACGGCGTGGCGGGCGGGTTCGCCGCGCTGGTGCGGCAGGCGTGGGAGGCGGAGCTGGGGCAGGCCCCCGGTGGCGCGGCGCTGAAGGCGCTGCTGGTGCACGGCGCGCGCCCCGTCCTCCGCCGCGACGGAAAGGGCCCCGAGCCGCGCACCGCGGCCGGGTTCGGGCGGCTGCACTTCGACGGCTGCGCGCCGCGCCAGGCCGACCGGACGGTGAAGCTGGTGGAGGACGCGCCGGGGCTCGGCAGCGGCGAGCTGCGCGAGTACCGCTTCACCCTGCGCCGCGCGGGGACGGTGCGCGCGGTGCTGGCCTGGTACGACGCGCCGGGCGAGCGGCTGGTGAACGACCTGGACCTCACCCTTTCCGGCCCCGCCGGGAAGGTGTGGGGGAACCACCCGGCCGGGCAGGCGGGCGCGCCCGACCGCGCCAACACCGTCGAGGTCGTGCACCTGGACGACGCGGCGCCGGGCGAGTACGTGCTCCGCGTGACCGGCGCCAACGTTCCCGCCGGGCCGCAGCCCTTCGCGCTGGTCTACACCCACCCCGCGTCGCCCGCCGTCATCGAGCTCCCGGTGGACTTCATCTCGGGGATCGGCGCGGCGGCGGCGAAGAAGCTCGCGGCGGCCGGAGCGGCGACGGTGGGCGCGCTGCAGCGGATGGGCGACGACGAGATCGCCGCGCACACGGGGCTGCGCGGGAAGAAGCTGGAGACGCTGCGCGGCCGGCTGGCCGCGCTGGAGAGCGCGGCCGCGCGGCGCCCCGCCGCGGGGCTGCCGCCCTCGCTCACGCTGGCCCAGGTGGGCGCCCCCGCGGCGCCGCCCCCCGCCGGCGTGGCCCCCGAGGCGTGGACCCGCGCCGCGGCCGAGCTGCGGCCGCTGGCCGAGGTGTTCGACCGCACCCGCCTGGGACGCATCCGCCTGGCCGACCTGTTCGGCGCGGCGGGCTGAAACCGCAGGACCCCCAATCAACCGAATCTCACGGAGAACTACATCATGGCGGAGAGCAAGAAGCCGCGGGCGCAGCAGCCCGGGGCGGAAGCCGAGGTGAAGGAGCAGGAGATGGAGCTCGCGGGCGCGGCCGTTCCCACGGGGAGCATGTCGCTGGCCGAGGCGGGCGTGGACGCGCCGGTGATCGGCGCCCCGGTGGGCGGCTTCTCGCCCGACTTCATGCCCGCGGGCGCGTCTACCGGCGCGCTGGCGCTGGGCGCCGACGTCACGGGCGGGCTGACCAGGCTGGCGCCCACCTTCGGCGAGGTGCTGCTGTCGGTGGGGCAGGGGGTGGCCGAGTCGCAGGCGGCGCTCGACCGGTCGCTCATCGACACGGCCAAGGAGCTGAGCAAGACCAAGATCAAGGTGGTGACCGACGTCATCCAGAAGCTGGACGACGACGGCCTTCCCGACGCCGAGCAGACGCAGCTGATCACCGAGGACGTGTCGCTGATCAACTTCCTGAGCCCCGAGGTGCACGAGTGGAAGAACGTGGCCATCTCGATGGACTTCGAGGTGGGCGCCATCGACTCGGAGCGCGGGGTGCAGTTCAAGCAGAGCCAGGGCACCAGCAAGGTGCAGGCTGGCGCCAGCTTCTGGGGCTTCGGCAGCTGGTTCAACTACGACTACCAGTCGCAGTCCACCCAGGTGAACAGCCACAGCGACTCCGAGAGCAGCTGGGCCACCGGCCAGGTGAAGCTCGACGCCACCCTGGCGCCGCGCCGCACCGAGAAGTTCACCGCGCCGTCGCAGGTGGTGATCGGGCCGCAGATCTTCTTCGCGCAGGGCGCCATCACCAGGGTCACCGCCAGCGGCAAGGAAACCGCCCGGTCGATGCCGATCACCGTGACCGTGCTGAAGGCCAGCGGCGAGCCGAACCCCAACGCGCCGCTGGTGGTGGAGTGCGACAAGTTCGGGTACTCGTTCGTGGCCGACGCCCCCTTCAAGGGGAGCCTGACCAACCCCGACGGGCAGGTGAAGGTGATGGTCACGCGGCAGATCCCCGACGAGCGCTTCTCGGCCGCGCAGAAGGGCACCGTGACCGTGCGGCTGGGCGCCATCGTGCGCACCCTCGAGATCGTCCTCTGACCCCCCCCTTTGACGCTGAACGCGGAAAGCGAGACATAGAACGATGGCGGACAACAACCTGCCGGCGGGGCTGTTCGGCTCCGTGCTGGCCACCGGAACGAGCGACGTGAGCGGCGAGGGGCGGGCGGCCGGCCTGGCCTTCGGCGAGCTGATCAAGAAGACCGGCGAGGCCGTGGCCGAAACGCAGAAGCTGCTGAACCACACCTCGGCGCAGTCGGCCACCGCGCTGGCCACCACGCTGGTCGACGTGGTTGCGGTGGAGGAGAAGACGTACAACGACTCGGGCGTGCTGACCACCAGCACCGCGCACACCATGCAGCTGCCGCTGGTGAACTTCATCGACCCCACCTTCTACCGCTGGAGCCAGGTGCGGCTGCAGGGCGAGTTCATCGCCCGCGAGTTCACCGGCGAGAGCGACACCGGCACCGACACGGCCACCTCGCAGAGCAACGTGGGGATCAGGCTGGGCGGCATCTTCGGCATCGGCTACGCGTCGGGCGGCGGGAGCAGCACGGGCACGTCGACGAGCACCGACACGAAGACCACGGCCAGCGAGGACTACTCGTACGGGCGGATCCGCGCCAACGCGCAGCTGAACCCCCGCCCCGACGTGGTGGTGCAGCGCCCCAACCAGGTGATCCAAGGCCCGCGCCTGGCCGTGATCTCGGGCGACGTGCAGGACGAGAAGACCGACGCCAGGATCACCGGCCGCACCATCAAGGTGCTGCTCACCTACCACCGCGCCTCGGGCGAGCCCATCAAGGACAAGCCGCTGGCGATCGACGTGCAGGGGCTCACCTGGAGCTACACCAACCCGGCGCAGGACAAGACCGACGCGAACGGGAACCTGCAGATCACCGTGCACCGCGACATCCCGCTCGACGGCGAGGGGAACCAGGGCGACACCGCGCCGAAGGACTTCGTGGTCACCGCCCGGATCGGGATCATCCAGAACAGCACGACGATCACGTTCTGAGTGAAAAGTGCCCAGTGCCTAGTGCCTAGTGCCTGGTTCTGGTGTCTCACGGACGGCGGTGCGGTTCACTTGGCACTTGGCACTTGGCACTTGGCACTTGGCATTTTGGCACTACTACTCGCAGCAACGACGGAACCGATGAGCGACGGATCCACGGGCGCCCCGCCTAGCATCGGGGTGGAGTTCGGGTCGCTGCTGACCACCACGGTGGCGGCGGTGGCGCAGGCGCAGCAGGAGCTGGACGACCGCACGCTGGCGCGCTCGCGCGAGTACCGCGCCCTTCCCGATGGCGAGCTGGCGGTGCCGCCGCTCTGGTTCGCCTTCAGCCAGGTGGCGCTGGAGCTGGAGATGTCGGCCACGGTGGCCGGCGGCGCCACCGGCGACGGGCGGCTCTTCTGCCGCACCGCCGACCCCACCATGGTGGGGCTGTACGGCTACGAGGCCTCGGCCGGGGTGAAGGTGCGGCTGCTGATGGGCCCGCGCGGGCCCCTGACCATCAAGGACGCGGGCGGCGACGACGCCCGCTGAACCATAGAGCGCAGGACGGAGCGAGATGGAGGACACACCGCAGGCCGGCTATCCGCAGATCCCCCTGGACATGCCGGTGTCGGGGGTCACGGCGGCCACCCTCACCACCGGGACCACCGACCCGGCGGTCACCATCAGCGCGCTGCAGCAGCAGGTGACCGACCTGCAGCTGGCCAACACGCAGCTGCGCAGCCAGCTGGTGACCATGCAGGAAACGGAGCTGGCCTACCGCGAGAAGCTGGTGGCGCTGCAGCAGACCGAGATCACGCTGCGCGAGCAGCTGGGGCAGACGCAGACGCAGTCCGGCCGCGAGCCCGACGACTTCGCCAGCGCGGTCAGCCACTCGCTCGACACGCTGCAGACGCGGCTCTCGGGGCTCTCCAACCCGCTCACCGACTTCGCGGTGCGCGAGTTCTCGATCGACGCGAAGGTGGCGGTGAACGTGACGCGGCTGGGCACCGTGGAGTACCGCTTCATCCAGCCCGGCGAGAAGGTGGACCCCACCGCCGTCAGCAACGTGAAGATGACGGTGGTCCCGGTGCCCAAGCAGACGCAGGCGGGAAGCTGGGGCCCGGTGGAGTTCACGCCGTCGGCCGGGGTGGACGAGATCCGCGGGATCGGCAGGCAGCTCCGGCAGCAGCTGAACCAGGAGGGGATCTACACCGTGGGCGACCTGCTGCACGCCGGCGGCCGCGTCCGCGGCACGGTGGAGCTGGCCTCGCTGCTCGAGGTGGACCGCTACCGGGTGGAGGAGTGGCTGGCGCACGCGCAGCTGCTGACCATCCGCGACGTGGACGGACGCACCGCGGGGGTGCTGTACGAGCTGGGGATCCGCAACCTGGAGCAGCTGGCCGCGAGCAACCCCGAAACGCTGGCCGCGGAGTTCAACGGCCAGGTGCAGCGCACCGGCCGGCGCCGCGTGAACGAGGTCGACGCCGCGCGGGTGACGCCGTGGATCGTGGCGGCGCGCAACTTCCTGGGCCAGCAGCCGCCCGCGGAGCCAGAGCCCATCCCGCCGGCCTCGCCACAGGATTCACCGGCATAAGGAAGAAAAGAAGTCCTAAGTGCTAAGTCCTAAGTCCCAAGTGGGGCACTCAGCACTCAGCACTCAGCACTCAGCACTCAGCACTCAGCACTCAGCACTCAGCACTCAGCACTCAGCACTCAGCACTCAGCACTTAGGACTTAGGACTTAGCACTTAGGACTTAGCACTTCGTTCCTCACGGACCGGGGCATCCCCCCGGCACCGGAGGACGGCTCTGGAACGGGGCGCGTCCCGAGCCGGCGGTCACCGCCGGGGAGGGCGTCATCCGACGGGAACTGGAGTAGGGGAGAACGGGGGATCACCGTCCGCCAGGCACCGGGCACGGGCGCAGGCACGGCGGGGAACCGGAAACGGAAGCGAAGGGGATGGGCTCCGGACCTGAAGGGCGTTCGCCACTACGGGAACTCAACCCGGATGGAACGGTCCACCGGAACCGACGTGGACGCGGAAGGACAACTCGCACGGCCCAGACCAACGACCCGGGCGGACCGCGGTGAGCGCGGAGCCGGCCGCATCGCAGCCGCCCGACACCAGGGCACGCCGCCCGCTCGCGAGAGCGGGCCGACACGGCCCAGGCCGGGAGCTGGAGCGAAGCGCGGAAGGGCCGCGGCAATATGCGCGGGAGGCAGCAGGGCGGCACGGGCGATCATCCCGACGGCCATTCGAAACAGCGCTCCCTCCAGGGGGCGCCGGGAAGCGGCGCGGCATTCCGGTCTTCCGGGGTGCGAGCGGCGGACCGGGCGGGCAACGTCACCAGGGTCGGGGCGGCCTCCGCAGCTACGCTGTGGGAGGCCGTCCGCATTTGGGGGAAGATGAAGAAACCGGGCCGGCGCCGCCGCTCCGGGTGGTAACGTCATCCCGTGCCGTCCCCCACGCTGCGCGTCCAGGGAGGTGTGAAAGGAGATCGGTCGTGAGCGCCGATGCCGCGGAGTGAGCGGATCAGCCTCGCGCAGTTTGCGAGGCTTCCCGTGGTTGTTGCTGCGACTTCAGTCGCCGGTGGCCGGGGGCGGCGGGAACCTCGGAGCCTTGGTCGCATCTCCCAAGCAGACGTGCTGTCCGGCGATAGATCCTTCGGCCTGCGGGCATTCGCGCGGGGACGCGCGCGGTGTGGACGGCCTGAATAGAAAGTCAGTCCAGATTGTGTTGTTCTGGGCGCCCGACTTTCATCCTCTGTGGTCGCGCGCAGCGCGGTGTCCGACTCAGGATGACGTCTGTGTCTATTTCTCGCGTTCGGCCCCATAGACGGCAGGCGGCGCACCGATGGACCGATGCGCCGCCCTGTCGATCGTCTACCGGAGATTCGGCCTACGCGGCGCGGAGCCACTGGCCCAGCTCGGCCAGCGTCGGGCGCTTGCCGGTGCTGAGGATGCCGACGCGGTAGATCTTCCCGGCGACCCAGGCCACGGCCCACACCGTCACCACCAGCAGCGCCAGCGACGCGGCGATCTGCAGCGGCGGAATGGTCGTGGTCGCGAGCCGGATGGCCATCGTCACCGGCGCGGTGAAGGGGATGAGCCCCAGGACCGTGGCCGTCTGCCCCAGCGGGTCGCCCACGATGCGGCCCACGAACATGATGGGCACGATCAGCGGCAGGATGGCCAGCATCTGGAACTGCTGCGCCTCCTGCTCGCTGTTCACCGCCGCGCCCAGCGCCGCGTACACGGCCGAGTACAGCAGGAAGCCGAGCACGAAGAAGCCGACCAGCCCCGCCACGGCCGTTGCCGGCACGTGCAGCACGTCGAAGGTCTCCGGCGGCACGTGGAAGCGCGCGGCCAGCGTGTTCCCGCGCATCCCCACCGCGGCGGTGAGGGCGGCCCAGATGGCCACCTGCAGCAGGGCCACCGCGCACACGCCCACGATCTTCCCCAGCATCAGGTGGCTGGCCTTCATGGAGCTGACGATCACCTCGCTGATCTTGTTCGTCTTCTCCTCCAGCACGCTCCGCAGCACGTTCATCCCGTAGAACAGGATCATCATGTACATCAGGAAGCCCACGATGTAGCTGAGGAAGAAGCGCGACACGGCGCTGCCGCCCTTCTCGCCCTGCTCGGTCACCTGCATGGTGGTGAGCTCCACCGGCCGCACCAGCGCCGCCACCTGCGCCGGCGCGATCCCCGACTCGCGCAGCCGCGCAGCCTGCACCCCGCGCGACGTGGCGCGGCGCAGGTCGCTCAGCACGTTGAAGTTGGCCACGTTGCGGGCCCGGTAGTCGGCCTGGCTGGTGCGCACCAGGTCCGGCGGAAGGTACAGCCAGCCGTCGATCTCCTTCTTCGCCACGCGCTGGACCAGGCTGGCGTGCACCTGGTCCAGCGGGCGGGCGATGCGCTCGACCACGTAGGTGTTGCCGTCTTCCGACTTCGCGTCGGGATGCGTGAGCGCCTGCTCCACCATCTGCCCCACGCCGGCGGGCGCCTGGTCCACCATGGCGATCCTGTGCTCGCCGCCGCCCGAGCCGCCGCGCGCGGCCAGCGCGAACATCCCGGCCATGAACAGCGGGAACACCAGCGTGGAGATCACGAAGCTCCGGCTGCGCACGCGCTCCAGGAACTCGCGGCGCATCACCACCATCACCTCAGACATGGGCCACCTCGGGACGGCGGTTGGGGGTCACGGCGCCGCCCACGCGATCGATGAAGATCTCGTGGAGGCTCTTCTGCTCGCGCTCGAAGCGCACCACGGGGGCGTCCAGCTGCGCCAGCGCGCCCATCAGCGCGCGCGGGTCGCCGTCCAGCTCGATGCGCCACCCCTCGCGGTGGGGCGTCACCGCGCCGAAGCGCGTCTCGCGCGCCATGAAGGCGCGCGCGGCCTCGGTGGCCGGATCGAACTCCACGTACCAGCGGTTGCCCAGGTTCTCGCGCCGCACGTCCTTCAGCCGCCCGTCCAGCACCTTCTTCCCCTGCGCGATGATGCACACCGCCTCGCACATCTGCTCGGCCTGCTCCATGTTGTGGGTGCTGAAGATCACCGTCTTCCCGCGGTCGCGGGCCGAGAGCATGGTGTCGCGCAGCACCTCCTGGTTCACCGGGTCCAGGCCGGACTGCGGCTCGTCCAGGATCAGCAGGTCGGGGTCGTGGATGACGGTGGCGATGAACTGCACCTTCTGCTGCATCCCCTTCGACAGCGTTTCGACCTTCGCCAGCTTCCAGTCGCCCAGCCCCATCCGCTCCAGCCACTGCTCGCCGTCTACCCGCGCCTTGCGGCGGTCGGCGCCCTTCAGCTCGGCGAAGAAGACGATTACGTCGATCACCTTCATCTTCCGGTAGATGCCGCGCTCCTCGGGAAGGAAGCCCACGCGGCGCAGCACCGTGCGGTCGGTGGCGGGGTCGGCGCCCAGCAGCGAGACGCGCCCCGAGTCGCGGGCGATGATGTTCATCACCATCCGCAGCGTGGTGCTCTTGCCTGCGCCGTTGGGGCCCAGGATGCCGTAGATGGTGCCCGGGGGCACGCTCAGGCTCAGGTCGTCGACGGCGGTGTGGCCGGAGAACCGCTTCGATACTCCGTCCAGGATCAATGCGTCGTTCATGCGGGTCAGCGGGTGCGGGGGCCGCGGCGCGCTGGGCGCGGCGGGGCGCGACTGGTCCATCGCGCCGGGCGAAGTTTACGCAAGCGTCCGGAGGATGGATTCAGCCGCGGCCCCGAACGGCGGGTTCCGCGCCGCGAATGGCACGGATGCGGGAACGAGCGGGATGCCGCGGGAACGGAAAACGGATCGGAAGCTGGGATCGGGAGATGGAGACCGGCGATAGATCAGGAGATGAAGTTCGGGAGATGAAGTTCGGGAGATGGAAGACCAGGCGATACGATCACGAGCTGCAGGGGGGAGGATACGACGACGAGGCCGGTCCGGCGCGGACCGGCCTCGTATCGCTCGCGGCGGCCCGATCCGGGTGATCGACGCGGCCATCGCAAGCGCGGCGGCCTCAGGCGCAGGGGTTCCCGCAGCTGGTGATGTCCGTGCAGTCCGAAGTGCAGCGGGTGTAGATGGTCCCCGCGTTCCCGCGCACGGTGCCCACGTTCGGCGTGTCGCCCTCCACCGTCGCGAACCCGTTCACCTTCAGCTCGTCGATGTTCAGCTTCAGCTTTTCCATGAGTCCGCTCCCGGAAAGAGAGTGAGGTGCCGGGCGACAGGTTCGCCCGGAGGCGGCTTCCGCACGGCGGCGAAAGCTTCGGCACCCATGCTATCAAATACAGTCCGGTAATGCAAGTAGCCGATCCCGCTCGCGGCTTCCGGGCGAGTGAGGGGAGACCGGCCGCGATTTTGCCGGTTGCCGCCGGCATGGCTACCAGGATCCATCAGACCATCCGGAGCGAGCGCGCGGTCCCCGGCGGGCGGCGGCTGGAGGTGGAGTTCCGCACCACCGGCGAGTCGATCCCCGCCATCCTGCTCCTTCCCGAGACGTCGCCGTCGGGCGGGGTGCTGCTGCTGCACGGGTACTCGTCGCGGCGCGAGCACATGGCCGAGGGCGTGGGCGAGTCGCTGCAGCGCCACGGGCTGGCCAGCCTGTCCATCGACCTGCCGCTGCACGGCACCCGGCACGACCCGCTGCAGGCGCAGGCGGCGCGCAACCCGCTGGCCATCTTCGGCCTGTGGCGGCAGGCGCAGCGCGAGGTGAAGCTGGCGCTGCACTACCTGGCCGCGCGGCCCGAGGTGGACCGCGGGTGCCTGGGCGTGGCGGGCTACTCGCTCGGCAGCTTCCTGGCCGTGATGCTGGCGGCCGACGAGCCCTCGGTGCGCGCCGTGGTCCTGGCCGCCGGCGGCGACCTTCCCGCGGAGACGCCGCTCGCGCTGGCTGCCCGCGCCGTGGCCGACCCCATGCGGGCGGTGCGCCGGCTGGACGGGCGCCCGCTGCTGATGATCCACGGCAGGAACGATCGCACGATGAAGCCGGAGCAGGCCCGGCGCCTGTTCGAGGCCGCGCGGGAGCCCAAGGAGATCCGCTGGTGGAACGCGGGCCACCGCCTCCCGCCGGACGCCATCGACTACGCCGCCGACTGGCTGGTGCGCCAGCTCGGCCGCCCCAAGGAGCAGCGCGCCGCGGGGTGAGGCCCGAGCAGCGCGGGTGCCGCGATCCATATCTGGTCGCGCAGGGTGGACGATGGCCCGTGGCTCGGATAGAATACGCCTACTTTAGCTGTCGCATCACCGCGTTTCTCTCCTCCCTGATTCATGTCCCGGACAACGCCCGAGCAGAGACGCGCGTTGGTGACGACGCCGCGGGACGGCTACCTCACCACCAGTCCACGCGGTGAGGCTTCCGGCGCGCACATCCTCCTCGAGCTTGCCGATCGTCCGGTGGGGCTCGCCATCTGGCGTGTGTTCCGGCTGCTGACGTTGTGGATGGGTGAGCCGCCGGAAAGCCGCCGCGGGCTGCTGGACGCAGACAAGGTGCACGCGGCGCTGCTCGCGACCGCCGGCGACCAGCCGTTCGATCCCGAAGATCCTCGTGGTGCGCTCGTCTTCATTCTCGGCGAGATCACCGCATCGCAACCCGACTTGAGACGGGCTGCGCGGGCCTGCCTCGCCGTGGCCGATTGGGCTCTCGGCGCAGGTGCGGAAGACACCGCGCTGGCCTTCGCCCGCGCCGCCGCGCTCGTGGGGCAGAACGCGCGTTATGCGTGGCTTGCCGGCCGGCTTCACCGCGAGCACAACCAGGCCCTGCAGGCCGAGATCTGGTGCCAGGTCGCCTACTCCCTCGCGGCACGAGAACACGACTGGGAGATCGGGGCACGCGCTCTCATGTCCTGGGGCCACGTTCACCTGAATGTCGGCCGGTACGCGAAGGCGAAGCGGCTCTTCGAACGCGCGGTGGCGACGGCCCACCGGTTCAAGCTGCCGGATCGCGAGGGTGAGGCTCACCACTACCTGTTCACGGTGGCGAGAGCCGTCTCCGACCGTTCCTCCGCGGATTTCCACAGCCGTGCGGCGGCCGCGTTGTACGGGCCCGAGCATCCCACGCTTCCCAACTTCGCGCACGACCTGGCCACCTACTGGATGGACAGCGGCGACTATCCGCACGCCCTGCAGGTGCTTCTCGCGCTGGTGGGCGAACCCTCCATCGAATCGTACCCGCTCCAGCTCCTCTTCGCAGGGTCGGCGATGCGGGCCGCAGGAGCGTGCGGGCAGAACGCCACCTATGACGCGCTGAGGCGTCGGTTCGAGGCGCTGTGCGTGGAGTGCCCCACCTCACCCTTTTACGCACAGGCTCTGCTGCACGCAGGGCGCGGCGCGGCACTCCTGCTGCGCTGGACCGCGGCTGAAGATTTAACCTTGAAAGCCCTCGCCGCGGCCCGCGCAACGGGGCAGCACGACACCATGTTCGCGGCGGAGCAGCTTCTCATGGAAGTGCGTGAGCTGCATCCGTTCAAACGGGTCGTTCACGAAAATCCCGAGAATGCAGAGGCTACGCGCGTCACGGTCCAGTCACTGAGCGAGCGGCTCTCCGGGGTGGGAGCGTCGCTCGCGTCCACATAAGCGAGATCGCCTCAGTTTCCACCGCCCGCAGTGCCAGGGCCGCGCTTTGCCGAATCGGGGGCGAACTCGGTGTGGTGCGCCGTGCTCGGCGGCGTGGGGGCGGTGATCTCGGCCTGCCGCGAGCAGCCTTGCGACGCGAGCAGCACGAGTGCGAGAACCGGGAGCAGTGAACGGCTTTGCATCTTGATCCTCCTGAGAGAACTGGGGTGAACATCGGGAGCAGCGGAATCATCCCCCGTTCATTTCCATTCGTCAACGTGGACATTGCCGGAATTGACCGGGTGTGCGATCGGACAAAACAAGAGGCCGACTCCGCCGGAGCCGGCCCCTTCGTCTTCCCGCTGTGGGATTTTACCTGCGTCGTCGCGGGTTCAGCGCTTGCGGCCTCCGCGCGAACTCCGCGCAGGCGGAGTGCGTGCCGTTGTAGCCGCCACCGCAGCAGACGTTCGACAGTTCGAGGTACACGCCGGCGCGCTGCATTCCGCGGTCCGGCGAATGCCACCGCCGCTGGTGGCGACCGTGAAATCGTTGGTGATCACTTCCACCGAAGAGTCGTTGCCCGCGTGCGACCTTCGTTCTAGGTCTAGGCTCCTCCGCCGAACGTACCCGGCCCTCGCTTCAGGCTGTCGACCGACGCGTCGTTGTGGGCCGGAGTCGAGGGGGCGGTGATTTCATTTTCTCTGGCGCAGCCAGCAACGGTGAGCACCACCACGAGCACGAGCGGAAGAGATCGACGGACTCGCATCGGACATGCTCCATGCAGACGGTGAATTGAGAACGGAGGACACGGAATCATCCCCCGTTCATTTCCTTCCGTCAACATGGACATTGCCTGAATTGACCGGGTGGAGATTTGTACGATCGAGAGGCCGGCCCCATTCCGGAGCCGGCCTCGTCACGTCACCACCCACTGCTCATCTGCTCGCGTCCGCCTTCACCGTGGGTTAACCGCACCGTCGCATCGGCCGCACCGGAACTCCGCGCAGGCGGAGTGTGTGCCGTTGTAGCCGCCACTTCAGTGGCATTTTTCCCCCCACCGAACCGAACCGAACCGAACCGAACCGAACCGACCCGAACCGATCCGAACCAAACCGCACCCCGTCAGCGGCCGGCCCCGCTCACGGCTCGTCCTCTTCCTCCTCCGCGGGCTTGTCCGGGTCGTCGGGCTCGGGGAGGGCGCGTACGGCCACGGGGGTGATGCCGGCGGCGCGGAGCCGGCGGTTCAGCTGGTCGAGGTCCTGCTGCTGCAGCGCGCGCCACGCCGCGAGCGCCACGTCCAGCGCGCGGAGACGCTGGTCCACGGCCTCGAGCGCCTGGCTGGTGGGCGCGGCGTCGGCGCTCTCGACCAGCGCGTAGAGCGTGGCCAGGTCGCCGTTCAGCTGCGCCAGGCTCATCGGCGCGCCGGCCGCCGCCGGTTCGTCGTCGCCCTCGTCGAGCGCGGCGGCGCGCTGGTCGAAGGTGGCGATGCCGGTCTGCAGCTCGGCCGCGCCCTTTCCCTTCAGCGCGGTCAGCTGCGTGCGCACGCCGCGGAGCTGGCCCAGCGCCTCGCTGTCGCGGCGCAGCCCGTCCGCCAGCCGCAGCGCCACGTCCAGCTGCTGCGCCAGCGCGGGCATCGGCGTCCGCACGCGCGGGTCCATGCGCACCGTGAGCGGCTGCGTGTACGCGCGCCCGTCCACCGTCAGCCGCACCGTGTACGCGCCGGGGAGCGCCCACGGCCCGCGCGGCTCCTTCGGCGTGTCGCGCGGCGTGGCGGAGATGGGGTACGCGCGCTCCAGCACGGCGGGCGGCGCGTGGTGCAGGTCCCACACGAAGCGGTGCATCCCCGCCTCGCCCGACAGCCGCTGCGGCGGGCGCACCCAGTACCAGGGCACGTTCCCCTCCGTGCGCACGGACGTCACCGAGTCGGTGCTCGCGTAGCGGCGGACGACGTGCCCCGCCGCGTCCACGATCTCCAGCGTCACGGGCGCCGAGGTGGCGCGGCCCAGCCAGTAGTCGATCACCGCGCCGTCGGGCGGGTTCTGGCCCATCGGCTCGTCCGGCGGCAGCGGCGTGTCGGTGTACGTGTTCCAGCGCGCGCGGACGGCGTCGTGCGGGCGGACGAGCATCGCCCCGGCCATCTCCGTCCGCGCGTCCAACTGCCGCAGCGGCGTCACATCGTCCAGGATCCAGAAGCCGCGGCCGTGCGTGCCGGCGATCAGGTCCTGGTCGTGGACCACGAGGTCGCGGATGGACGACGCCGGCATGTTCAGCCGCAGCGACTGCCAGTGATCGCCGTCGTCGAACGAGACGTACACCTCGCGCTCCGTTCCCGCGTAGAGCAGGCCACGGCGCACAGGGTCCTCGCGGATGGCGTTGGTGATCCCCGCGTTCGGAATCCCCGCCACGATCTCCTGCCACGTCCTCCCGCCGTCGCGCGTGCGGAGGAGGTGCGGACGCAGGTCGTCCAGCCGGAAGGTGTTGATGGCGGCGTAGGCGACGGCCGTGTCGAAGCGCGACGCCTCGATCACCGACACCTTCGCCCAGGGGACCAGCTGCGGCGGGGTGACGTTGCGCCAGTGCGCGCCGCCGTCCGAGGTCACGTGGATCTGCCCGTCGTCCGTCCCCGCCCAGATGCGCCCCGCGTCCAGCGGACTCGGCGCGAGCGCGTAGACTACGCCACGGTGGTGCCCCTTCTCCGGGTCCTCGCCCACGAAGGCGCCGAGGTTCGCGGGGACGGCGTACTGCTCGCGCGTCAGGTCGGGGGAGATCTGCGTCCAGTGCGCGCCGCCGTCCATCGTCTTCCACACCGCGTTGCTGGCGAAGTACAGCGTGTGCGGGTCGGCGGGAGAGAAGACGACCGGCTCGGTGCGCACCACGCGGTAGCCGTTCTCGCGGAAGGCGCGCGGCGCCACGTCCTGCACCTGACCGGTGCGCCGGTCCCAGCGGTTCAGCTTGCCGCCGTACACGATGTTGGGGTCCAGCGGATCGGGCACCACGTAGCCGTATTCCTCCGCGCCCACCGGGTGCCACTCGCGGAAGGTGATCTCGCCGTCGTTGCCGCGGCTGGCGATGCCCACCGACCCGCTCTCCTGCTGCGAGCCGTAGATGTTGTAGGGGAACGAGTTGTCGGTGGAGAGATGGTAGATCTGCGCGGTCGGCTGGTTGTACCACGAGCTCCAGGTCTCGCCGCCGTTCACGGTGATGATGGCGCCCTGGTCCGCCGCGTTCAGGATCACGCGCGAGTTGTTGGGGTCGATCCAGAGCCGGTGGTAGTCGTCGCCGCCGGGCGCGCCGCGGAACGCCTCGAAGGTCTTCCCGCCGTCCGTCGACTTCCAGGTGACCACGTTGGCGACGTAGACCACGTCCGGGTTCTTCGTGTCGGCGCGCACCTCGTTGAAGTCCCCATCGCGTCCCCAGAGGCGCGGATCGGGGTTCTGCAGATGCCAGCTCTCGCCGGCGTCATCGGAGCGGTACAGCCCGCCGCCGCGCCGCGCGCCGATCACCGCGTACATCCGCCGCGGGTCGCTGCGGCTCACCTCGATCCCGATCCGCCCCAGACCGTCGGCCGCGGAGGGGATGCCGTTGGTGATCTGCCGCCACGTCGTCCCGCCGTCGGTGGACCTGTACAGCCCGTTGTTGCGCGAAAGCGTGTACGAGCCGCCGATCTCCCACGGCGCCTGCCGCGCGGACCACAGCACGGCGAACACCGTCTGCGGGTTCGACGGATCGAGCGCCAGGTCCATCCCGCCCGTGTTCTCGTCGCGATACAGCACCTTCTGCCATGTCCGCCCGCCATCGGTCGAGCGGAAGATGCCGCGCTCCGCGTTGGGCCCGTACGGATGCCCGAGCACGGCGGCAAAGACGCGGTCCGGATCGCGCGGATCGACGACGATCTGCGGCACCTGCCGCGCGTCGGCGAGCCCCAGGAGCGCCCACGTCCTGCCGCCGTCCGTCGATTTGAAGATGCCGTCGCCGGTGGAGAGGTCGGGCCGCTGCAGCCCCTCGCCGCTCCCGACGTAGACGACGTCCGGGTTCGATTCGGAGATGGCGATGGCGCCGATGGAGCCGGTCGCCTGGTCGTCGAAGATGGGGCGCCAGACGCGGCCGTAGTCGTTCGTCATCCACACGCCGCCGTTGTTGGCGCCGATGTAGAACACCCCCGGCCGCGACGGCACGCCCACGGCGGCGACCGTGCGCCCGCCGCGGAACGGCCCGATCGTGCGCCAGTGCAGCCCCCCGAAGATCCGCGGGCTCACCTGCGCGCAGGCGGGAGATGGAGATGCGGCCGCGAGGACGGCCAGTGCGGCGAACAGGCCGCGGCGTGCACGGATCATGGGAGGCGCGGGGGCGACGGGAAGCGCTGGTGGGATGATGCGGAACAACGTGCGCGCGGCGGGGCCGGGAACGCAAGCGGCGCAAACGAAGCGGGAGGCGCCATCCGGCGCCTCCCGCGTGCTGCGTCCCTCGGATGGCGTTACGCCACCACCTCGGGATCGGTCTCGGCGTAGCAGTGATAGCCCCAGCAGCTGGGCCAGTTGCCCCCGGTCACCTTGTTCCAGCAATCGGGCGTGTTCTTGGTAGCCACGCAGGCCACGCCGCACGAGGCGCCGTCGCAGGTGCTGCACCACGACCACCAGAGCGTCCCCGCCGCCACCGCCTCCGCCGGCGCGTCGCCCTCCGACCGCGCGTGCACGGTGCCGTAGCTCGCGTGGTTCTCACCAAGATCGAAGGTGTCGACGGCGATGGCTTCGAGGTCGAGCCTGAGCTTCTTTCGCATGACGGCCTCCATCAGCGCTCAACCATCCGCATCCGGCGCACGACCGCGTGCGGTATCGGCCTTGTTGCGCCGCAACGGCCCGGGTATCGTTCGCGGGTCCTCCTCCCGCCGCTCCGCCCGCTCCGATCCGGCCGCATGGGCATCATCCTCTTCTCCATCCCCTTCTTCTTCGTCCTGATGGGCGTGGAGCTGGCCTATGCGGCGTGGTCGCGGCGGCGGCTCTTCCGGCTGAACGACTCCATCGCCGACCTGAGCTGCGGCATCCTGAGCCAGGTCTCGGGCGTGTTCTCCAAGCTGTTCGCGATCGGGATCTACGTCTGGGCGTGGCGCCGTCTGGCCGTGCAGCGCTGGCTTCCCGCTGTCCCCATGTGGGCGGACGGGGCGCCGTTCGCGCGCAGCGCCGCCTTCCCCGGCTTCGCGGCGAACGCGCGCGAGCTGGCGGCGTGGACGGCGGCGTTCGTGCTCGTGGACCTGGCGTACTACTGGAGCCACCGGCTGTCGCACGAGATCAACCTGCTGTGGGCGGGGCACGTGGTGCACCACAGCAGCGAGGAGTACAACCTGGCGGTCGCGCTGCGGCAGAGCTCCATCCACGGGCTGTTCACCTGGGTGTTCTACGTGCCGCTGGCGCTGATCGGCATCCCGCCGGCCACGTACGTCACCTGCTACGCGCTCAACCTGCTGTACCAGTTCTGGATCCACACCCGCGCGGTCGGCCGGATGGGGCGATGGACGGAGAGGGTGATGAACACGCCGTCGCACCACCGCGTGCACCACGGGCGCAATCCCAGGTACCTGGACCGCAACCACGCGGGCGTGCTGATCGTGTGGGACCGCCTGTTCGGGACCTTCCAGGCGGAGGAAGAGGAGCCGGTCTACGGCATCACGAAGCCGCTGCGGAGCTGGAATCCGTTGTGGGCCAACGTCCACGGCTTCGTGGAGATCGCCCGTGACGCCATGCGCGCGCGCAGCTGGCGCGACCGGTGGATGTACGTCGCCGGGCCGCCGGGGTGGCGCTCCGCCGCCGAGGGTGGCTCCGCCGCGCCGCCCCAGGTCGCCGCGGAGGTGGCGGAGGCGTGGGACCCCGTCGTCCCCGCCGGGCTGGCGGCGTACGGGTTCGCGCAGTTCGCGGCGGCGCTGGCGGGGAGCTTCGCGCTGCTGCTGAACGCGGCGTCGATGCCGGGCGCGCACGTCGCCGCGGCGGGCTTCTACGTCGCCATCAGCCTGGCCGGCGTGGGCGGCGTGTTCGAGTCCGCGAAGTGGGCCGGCCCGATCGAGACGGCGCGGCTGCTGGTTCTCGGCGCCGCGTGCGCGCTGCTGGGATGGATGGGCGCGATCCCCGTTTCCGCCGCGGCGGCGGGCGTGGCGTTCTGCGCCGTCTCGCTCGCCTGGTTCCTCCCCCGCCGCGCCGCCCTCACCGAAACCGAGCTCGCGCCGATCATGTGAGCCGCGGGCCATCGAGCGACGACGAAGCGGCGCACGGGGCGATCCCGGGCGCCGCTTCGTTTCTCCATCTCCCGATCAGTCCAATCCCGATCCCGCCGCGAAGTCACGCCGCCATCGCCAGCTCCTCGGCGAGCGGGAGGGTGAAGGTCATCGTGGTGCCCTCGCCGACCGTGCTGTCGGCGCGGACGGTGCCGCCGTGCGCCTCGACGATACCGCGCACGATGGAGAGGCCGAGCCCCGCGCCCTTGCCGCGGGCGTCCGCCGCGCGCCAGAAGCGCTCGAACACGCGCGGCAGGTCCGCCGCCGCGATGCCGCGACCGGTGTCGCGCACCGAGACCCGCACCTCGCCGCCGCGGATGGCGGCGGAGAGCGTCACCCGGCCGCCGCCGGGGGTGTGCGCCAGCGCGTTGCCGACCAGGTTCTGGAACACCTGCGCCACCCGCCGCGCGTCCGCCGCCACCGTGCAGGCCGGGAACTCCTCCACGCTCAGGGCGATTCCCCGGTCGGCCGCCTGGAGCCGCTGCGCGTCCGCCGCGTCCCGCAGCAGCGCGCCCAGCTCCACCTCGCGCGGGGCGATGGGGATGGCGCCGCCGTCCACCCGCGACGCATCGAGCAGGTCGTTCACCATCTCGCGCATCCGCTCGGCGGCATTGCAGATGGAGCCCAGCAGCATGGCCTCGGGGCCCTGCTCCCCGCCGGCCGACTTCGCGCGCAGCAGCGTCTCCGCCGCCAGGGTGATGCCGGTGAGCGGGCTGCGCAGGTCGTGCGCGACGGTGGCCAGCGCCTGGTCGGCCCAGCGCGACGCCGTCTCCGCCTGCACAGCGGGCGCCGGGGCGGCGGGGCGCGCCGCGCGCTGCTTCCACACCCAGCCGGCCGCTCCCTGCGCCCCGTCCGCCACGGTGACGGGGGACAGGCGCAGCTTCAGCGGGCGGTCGCCCGCGGTCCGCAGGCTCAGCGTGGACGGGCGGCCGGCGCGGATCGCCTCGCCCGCGGCCTTGCGCACCGGCTGCCATCCGCCGCTTTCCGGCGAGCCGCCCAGCAGCTCCGCCGCGACGGACGACCAGAGCGCCGGCTCGCCGTCGGCCCCGAAGGCGACCGCGCCCGCCGGCGCCGCGGCGACCACCGCGCGCAGCGAATCGGCCTCGGCGCGGAGGGCGGCGCGCTCGGCCTCGCGCTCGAACGCGGCGCCGAGCTGGCGTGCGGCGAAGACGCAGGCGTCGAGCACGGCGGCGTCCTCCGCCTCGTTCTGCGAGGCCCACGCTTCCACGACCGCCACCGCGCGCCCCGCCGCCATCACCGGAAAGGCGAGCGCGCTCCGAAGCCCCGCCTGCCGCGCCGCGAGCCACACCGCCAGCGTGGGGTCCTCGTCCACGTCCGCCGCCCACACCGGCCCGCCGGCCGCCAGCGCGCGCCCGGCCACGCCGCGCCCGTCCGCCGCGGCCACCGCCATCGACGCCTCGCGGAACGCGGCGAAGCGGCGGGGCGAGCCGTGCCACAGCACGTCCGTAGCGCGCCCGGCGGCGTCCAGCACCACCGCCCGCCCGGCCTGCCAGCCGAGCCGCGTGCAGATCTCCTGCAGCGCCGTCCGGAGCGCGCCAGCCGCGGTGCCGCCCAGGTTCGCGGCGGCGGCCACGCCTGCCCGCATCTCCAGCAGCGCGATCGTCCGCTCCGTCCGCCCGGTCGCGACGGGACGCGTCCGCCGGGGGGCGTGGTCGCGGGGGAGGAGGAGGGCGTCGGCCGGCTCGCGGAGGGAGCGGGGGAGGGGGCGGGCGATTCGGGTGGCGCGCATCGGTCGGTCCGTGGGTCGGGGTCGGCGGGGGGCGATGCGGACTGGCTCGCCCCTCACGCGCTACACGTTGCGCCCGCGCCCTCAAGCGCATTTCCTCCTGCTCTCGCGCGCGATCAACCTCCTATCAACCTCCCTCTCATCTCCCTTATGCTGCAACGAGTTGTGAAATATGGCCTATTTCAGGCGTTGATCTAAACAGGTGGATTCGGATCGTTTCTCCACTCGCATGCAGCCCGTCCAGAGCAGATGGAGATTGCAATCTGCTACTCCAGATCGCGGTCGTCTGCTACTGGAATTTGGAAGCGACAGGACGAGCGCACAGCAGAAAGCTCCCACGCCGGACAGGCGCGGGAGCTTCATCGTGTGCTGAAGTGCGTGTGATGTTTACCGCTTCCGTGTCCCCCGCGGTCCGATCACCTCCGGACCGTCGTGGGTCAGGATGGCCTCGCGCGCTTCCGGGCTCATGGAGGAGAAGAACCCCGGCTGGCTGTGGATCCGCCGGCGCGCCTCTTCACGAGAGGGCACGGTGACACTGACAGAAACCTTCCGCTCCATATCTCCTCCAGACGCATCCCCAGTATCCCCATAATGAAATGGAGAAGAGGGATCGTGGCATGTCCCGGGCTGACGTGCGGGACGCGTTATGGATCCTTCGGCCTGCAAGTGCTTGCGTGGAATCGCGGTTGCGGTGTGGCCGGGCCTCCTAAGAAAGTCCTGCTCCCATCCTCTACTTTCTGCTGTGATGGGCGGCGGTGGTCGTCTACAGGCGCTGAATAGAAGTTCGCGGCCTGCCCCCTCACCGGCGACTAAAGTCGCGGCAACAACTACGGGGAAGCCTCGCAAACTGCGCGAGGCTGTTCGGCTCGGCGACAGGTTCCGGCTCCGGAGGACGCCTCCCTTTCATCCATCATGGTCGCGCGAAGCGCGGTGTTCGACTCAGGATGGCGTCTGTGTCGGGAGGCGGGGCGACACACGCACTCTCGCTCAAAGATAACGTCAACCCGATGGATGTGACTACCGGATCGCGGCTTTCAGGCGCGGGTCGGCGCCGGACCAGAGGGTGGCGAGGGCGTGGCGCCAGTACTCGGCCGTGCGGGGGTCGCGGCCGGGGGATGCGAGCCGCACGCGCAGGCGCATGATGCCGAGGAGCGAGCCGGCCTCCTCGGGGGTGTCCAGCACGGTGTAGGGGAGCGCCTGGAGCGTCAGCAGCGTGCGGTCCAGCTCCTCCTGCGCGCCCGCGCTGTCGCCCAGAGCCAGCCGCAGCGCGGCCTGCGGGAAGACGTAGGACAGGTCCATGTCGCCCGGCCGGCGCGCGCCCAGCGCCTCGCGCAGGGCGGCCAGCCGCGCGCGCACCCCCGCCGCGTCGCCCCCGGCCAGCATCTGCTGCATCTCCATCGTGTAGTCGGCCTGCGGGAGCGGCGCCGCGCGCGGGGCGCCGTACGCGGTGGACAGCCGCCGCAGCGGGCTGAGCAGCGCGGTGCGCGCCGCGTCCTTGCGGGCGGGGTCCACCCACGCGCCAATCAGCCGCTCGAGCGACGCCTCGGCCTCGCGCTCCTCCGGCACCATCCCCAGCACCGCGTACGCCAGCGCGTCGCCCTGCGCCTCGGCCACGGGCACCTGCGCCTCCACCGGCTCGCCCAGCGGGGTGTTGAACTCGCGCTCGGGAGCCGCGGCGCGCAGCAGCCGGCGCGCCTCCTCCACCCGCCCGGTGAGGATGGCCAGCGGCGCGATCAGCCCCGCGTCGTGCGGGCCGGGCGAGCGCCAGAGTGCCAGGGTGGAATCGGCCAGCGCGCGCGCGTGCTCGAAGTCGCTGACCCGCAGGAAGAGCCGCACCTGGGTGATGGAGAGCCGCAGCCGCTGCTCGGGGTCGGAGGCCAGCCCGCGCGCCGTGGCCACCTCGCTGAACGCCGAGGGGGCGCCCTGCTTCACCGCGCGGATCTGGCCCATCGCCTCGAGCGCGCGCGCCAGCCCCTCGTGCGCGTCGGGGCTGCGCGGGAAGGCGCGGGTCCACTCGTGCAGCACGTCGGCCAGCACGCCGCGGTTGCGCACGCCGGCGGCGCCGCGGGTGGCGGGGATGGTCTCCTTCTTCAGCGCGCTCACGTCCGCCACGGGCCAGGGCACGTACGCCACCGTGTCGCCCGCGAGCGCCACGTACGCGGCGAAGCGCAGCGTGTCGCCCGGCGCGGAGCCCGGGGCCTTGCCGGGGCGCAGCGTGCGGTCGTCGGTCTGCAGGAGCCGCTGCAGGCGCTCGAAGCCGGAGCCGCGGAAGGCCTGCAGCGCGCTGGGCACGGTGCGCAGCGCCCGGCTGTAGGCCAGGATGGCGCGGTGGTAGCTGCTGCGGAAGCGCCACCCGCTGGGGCTGGACGGGTCGCGCAGCACCAGGTCGTCGCGGCGCTGGCACTCGCCCAGCCCGTTCCACGCCGCGAAGTCGGTGGAGTCGCGCGCGACCAGGCCCTGGTAGGCGGCGCAGGCCTCGGGGTAGCGCTCGTCGCCGAGCAGCGCCAGCGCGCGCCCCAGGTCGCGCTCGCGGGCGGAGAGGCGCGTGGGATCGGCCAGCGCGCGGACGGCGTGGTCGCGCCACTCGGCCCGCGCGGTGCCGCCCCACTGCTGCGCCTGCGCCAGCCAGAAGTGCGCGCTGGCGTACCCCGGGTCGATCTCCACCGACCGGGCCAGCTCCTGCCGCGCGCGGTCCAGGTCCCAGCGCGCCAGCGCCGTGCGCCCGCGCTGGTACGCCTGCCAGGCCGCCAGCGAGGTGGTTCCCGCCGCGTCGCCCGCCGACCCCCCGCGCCCCACCAGGGCGGCGACGAGCTCGCCCATCTTCTGCGACACGCCGTTCAGGTCGCGCCCCACGCGCACCGTGCGCTCGGCCAGCGAGCCGCCGCCGGACAGGTCGTACAGCGCGGCGCGCACGGCCACGCTGTCGCCCAGCGGGGTGATCTCGCCCCACACCAGCCGCCCCGCGCCGGCGTCGGCGGCGATGCGGCGCGCGTCCTCCAGCGAGGCGGGGGGGCCGCGGCGGGCCATCAGGTCGCGGGCGCGCTGCGCGTCCACCAGGCGCACGTCGCGCCACCGCGAGAGCGCGTCGTACACCAGCAGCTCGGCCTGGTCGGGCGAGAGCGCGGCCGCGCCGGCCCCGCTCCCGTGCTCGAAGGGGAGGACGATGAAGAGCGATTCGTCTCCCTTCGCCGGTGCGGGACGGAGGAGGAAGGTGAGCCCGACACCGGCCACCAGCAGCGCGGCCACCGCGGCGATCCGCATCCCCCAGGTCCGCCGCCGCCGCGCCTCGCCCGATTCCACGGGGGCGGGGGAGGGGACCGCGGGCGCGGGAGCGGGCGCCGCCTCGGTCGCGGGGGTGGAGAGGGCGGGCGGGGCGGCCTCCATCACCGCCGTCCCCCCCTCCCCCGCCGCCGACCCGCCCGAAGCGGCCAGCGCGGAGACGGACGGCGGCGGCGGGGCGGGGCGCGGCGCCTCGCGCAGGCGCCGGGCGAAGGCCTCGATCTCGGCGTCCGGCTCGGCGCCCAGCTCGCCGCGGACCAGCGCGGCGTGGACCGAGGCGTGGCGGACGGCGGCCGCGCGCTCGCCGCCGGCGTCCAGCGCCTGCATCACCCGCAGCGCCACGCGGGAGCTGTACGGGTCCTCGCGCGCCAGCCGCTTCCACCACTCCGCGGCGCGCAGCGGATGCCCCTCGGCTTCCGCCGTCTCCGCCAGCGCCTCGAGCGCGCGGGCGTGCGCGCGGGCCATGCGGTCGCGCTCCTGCTCGGCCCAGCGCTCGAAGTCCGGCGCGTCGGCCACGTAGAAGCCGTCCAGGAAGGGCCCGGCGTAGAGGGCGACCGCGCTTTCGGGGTCGTCGGCGTCCAGCGACTGGAAGAAGGCGCCCACGTCGCTCTGCACCACCGCCGGGTCCAGCGACAGCTCGTCGCCGGCCGAGACGAAGGCGTCGTCGCCGATGGCCTTGCGGAGGATGTAGAGGGATTCGGAAAGGAGGTGGCGCGCCGCGTCGCCCGAGTGGTCGGGCCACAGGTACCCGATCAATCGCTCGCGCCCCACCATGCGCCCCCGGGCCGCCGTCAGCACCGCCAGCAGGGCTATCCGCCTCCGGTGCACCGCGCGGCCGGAGACGGGAACGCCGTCGTTCTCCAGCGCGGCGCAGCCCAGGAGCTTCAGCGAAAACACGGCGGATTCGCGGGAGGTGATAGAGCCGGGAAAGAAGGTTGAGCCGGGAAACGCATAGTGGGGGGAGCAGGCCGGGAGTGCAAGTCCCACGGGAGCCCCTGATGCGCCACGCTGTAGCAGATTCGGTGACGTTCGGCGCCGCTGCCGCGTCTCTCCCTTCCGGTGGAGAGGGGCCTGCGGAGGACCGGTTTTCGGGATTCCGGATCGCCGCATCGGGCGGAGAGGCGAAGCGGCGCGCGGATGGGGACATCGGTGGCGCGGGGCGATTCGGATCGCTTGTGCGCGCGGGGAAGCCATGTAGTTTGCGCTGCGGAGGCGCCCGCTCGCCGCCCATCCCCCCGACTCTCCGCCGAGAACAGATCGTTTCGCCGGCCGCGGCCCCTTCGCCGCCGCCGGTTGGGCTCCGGGACGCGGGTGTGCCGGACGAATTCCATCCCCACATGATGCAGGAGGAGACAATGGACCGGGTGAAGCGAAGCGGAAGGCTGCTGCTGGGCGCGGCCGCGGTGCTGGCGTGCGTGCTGGCCGCCGGGCCGGCGGAGGCGCTGGACTCCCCGCCGGGCGGGGCGCAGGCGTGCACGCCCACGATCCCGGCGGACACCTTCATCAGCACCCGGGGCGGCCAGGGATGGCAGCGGGTGGCGGACTACATGAAGGCGGCGGGCGCGAACTTCGACCTGGGGGTGATGGACACGCAGCCGGTGAAGCTGTGCAACACGAGTGGCGACCCCAGCTGCCTTCCCAAGGTGCTGCAGATCCGCTCCGAGCACCTGGCCATGTGCCTGGACGCGGCGGCGTTCAACGGGCAGCTGCGGATCGTGGGGATGGTGGTGGGCCAGGGGCCGGGGTCGCTGCCGGCGTACGGGTTCGGGCCGGCCAACATCTCGGGCGGCGGCAGCAACCGCGACTCGGTGTACCTGTTCGTGCGCAACGACTCGGTGTTCGCGCTCTTCCGCACCACGGGCGACGTGACGGCCTTCGCGCCGCAGCCCGGACTGGTGACGCCGGGATGGGCGTTCTTCTTCCACGCGCCCGACACGCCGCCCGCCGGCACCTGGGCGCTGTGGAGGGCCGACACCACGCTGGCGTCGTATTCCGGCGCGTATTCTCCCGTGCGGGCGCTGCGGCGGGGCGGGCCCGCCGCGCCGGACGCGGGCGGCGAGGCGGCCGCGGGCGCGGTGCAGACCACGCTGTCGTACGGGTGGATGGCGTGCGCGGCGGGGTGCTGCCAGTTCCACGGCACCGGTGACGGCGGCGACCAGGAGCACGGCCCGCGCGGTCCCCGCGGCCACCATCCGTCTCCCAATCCCAATCCCAATCCCAACCCCCACCCGAACCCGGCCCGGCGCCGGTAGCGAAACCTTTCCGGCCGGCACCGGGCCGGCCGGATTGCCCACCCCTTCAGTACAGGAGAGGTCCTGATGCGTTGTTGGCGCACTTCGCCCCGGCTCGGCCGGTGGCTGGCGCTCATCCCCGCGGCCGCGCTGGCGGCCTGCACCACCGCCGACCGCCCCCCCGCGGCGCGCCCCGAGAGCGCGCCTCCGCCTCCCGCGAGCGAGGCGGCGGTGGCCCGGGCGGACGCGGCGCCCGACTGCAGCCCGCCCTCGGCGCAGCCGCCCGCGGTCCCCGACACGGCGTTCAAGGTGACCGGGCCGGCGCAGGACTGGTCGCACGTGGCGGAGTTCGTGAAGGCGAACGCCATCGCGTTCCCCGACGCGGCGGGGCAGGACTCCACGGTGGTGCCGTGCAGCGGGTGCGCGGCGCAGCGGCTGCGGATCCGCACCGAGTCGCGCACCCAGTGCCTGACGGCCGCGATGGCGGCGGCCAGCCAGCTGCGCTTCGTGGGCGCGGTGGTGCGGTACGCGGGCGACGTCGTGCCCGCGCAGAACAAGCACCTGGGCTTCCGCGACGACAACGCGACCGACACGGTGTACCTGCTGGTGCAGGCGAACGAGGGGTACGCCATGTTCCGCAACCGCAGTGGGAAGATCCAGTTCCTGCCGTACCAGCAGCAGAGGCAGGGGTGGGACTTCGCCTTCAACGCCGACGGGATGAGCGGCGCGTCGCAGGCGCGCTGGCGGCCGGAGACGAACTTCTCCGCCTCGGCGGGGATGCGGACGGAGCGGTTCGCGGCGCTGGAGCGCGGCGGCCCGGCCCCGCCCGCGGACGAGGCGGACGCGATGCAGACGGGCGTGGTGTTCGGCTGGATGGCCTGCGCCGCGGGGTGCTGCCAGTTCCACGGATCGGGCGACGGCGGGATGGGCGAGGGCCACGGCGGCCACAACCCCGGCAACCCGCCGCCAGGACCGCCTGGGCCTCCGGGACCGCCGCCGGGGCAGCCTTGACCGAAAGTGCGAGAGTGCGAAAGTGCGCTGGCCATCGGTGCAGGATCGCCGGCCGCGCGATGGATCGAACGCACTCCCGCACTTCCGCACTCCCGCACTATCCACCGGATGCGTGAGGGATGCGCGCCCGCAGGGCCGGGACCCCGCCGCGCCGCGCCGAGGCTGGATAATCGGTAGATTGCAGGGCGCGGCGGGGGCCCGGCGCGGTTGGCAACAGTCGTATCGTTGCCTACCGCGCGCGCAGCCCGTTTGGGCGCTCCAGCGCCCAACACGCCCAAAACAGCAGTGCGAAAGTGCGGGAGTGCGGGAGTGCGCTGGCTTTGGCGCAGCGCCGCCACTCGAGCGCCTCCGACGTTCCCGACGCACACGCACGAACGCACGAACGCACAAAGTCACTAACGCACTTCCGCACTCACGCACTCACGCACTTCTGTTATGAGCCGCAGGATCATGATCGTGGACGACGAGCCCGCCACGCTGGCGGCCTTCGAGTTCCACTTCCGCCGCGCCGATTTCGAGGTCCGCACCGCCTCGAGCGCCGAGTCCGCGCTGGGCCAGCTGCACGACTTCCGCCCCGACGTGCTCGTGACCGACGTGCACATGGGGGGGATGACCGGGCTGGAGCTGCTGGCCAAGGTGAACCAGGCCATGCCCGACACCGACGTGATCGTGATGACGGGCCAGGAGGACATGGGCACCACCATTGGCGCCATCCGCGGCGGGGCGTACGACTTCCTGGCCAAGCCGGTGGACCTGGAGCAGCTCGACCTCCTCGTCGCCCGCTGCATGCGCGACCGCGCCGCCCGCTCGCGCGCGAAGGCGGGCGACGCCGCGGCGGCCGAGGACACGCTGCGCTACGGGGTGGGGCGCTCGCCGCAGATGATCGAGATCTACAAGCTGATCGGGATGCTCAGCGGCACCCGCGCGCCCGTGCTCATCCGCGGCGAGACGGGAACGGGGAAGGAGCTGGTGGCGCGCGCCATCCACGAATACTCGCCGTGGGCCGACGAGCCGTTCGTGGCCATCAACTGCACCGCGCTGGCCGAGTCGCTGCTGGAAAGCGAGCTGTTCGGGCACGTGAAGGGCGCGTTTACCGGCGCGGTGGCCGACCGGCGCGGCAAGTTCGAGCTGGCCGGGAGCGGCACCATCTTCCTGGACGAGATCGGCGACACCTCACCCGCCTTCCAGGCCAAGCTGCTGCGCGTGATCCAGGAGAAGGAGTTCCACCCCGTGGGCGGCGAGCGGGCGCGGAAGACGCAGGCGCGCGTGCTGGCGGCCACGCACCGCCCCATCGAGGAGCTGGTGCGGCAGGGCCGGTTCCGCGAGGACCTGTACTTCCGCCTGCGCGTGGTGGAGATCCGCATCCCCCCGCTGCGCGAGCGGCGCGACGACATTCCCGTGCTGGCCGAGCACCTGCTGGCGCGCGCCGCCCGCGAGCTGAAGAAGGACGTGCGCGTGATCCCCCCGCGGGTGATGCAGATGCTGCAGGAGCACGACTGGCCGGGGAACGTGCGCGAGATGGAGAACGCCATCATGCGCGCGGCGGTGATGGCGCGCGGCTCGGCGCTCTCGCCCGAGGGCTTCTCGCTGGCCCCGTCGCTCGCCCCCGCCGCCGAGGAGGAGGAGGGCGACGGGCTGGTGACGCTGGCGCAGGCGCAGCAGCGGCACGTGGAGCGCGTGCTGAACCACACGCGCGGCAACAAGAGCCGCGCGGCGCGCATCCTCGGCATCTCGCGCCCGCGACTCGACCGCCTCCTGGCCGCCTACCAGTCCGGCACGGTGGAGGAGATCGACGCCTGAACGAAACGCCCGGCCGCGATGCCGGGCGTTTTCGTTCGACTGGCGCTTCTTTGTGATTGATGCAGAACGCCGGACACGACGAATTCTGCTGCACGCGCCGTTACAGCCGTGGAACGGGGCGATGCAGGAAGGGCGAGGGGACGGACCGTCCGTTGTCGCCCAACTCTTTGCGGGAGAGGTGTTTGGGGATGGGTGGGGATGGGGAACGGGCGTTGCCCCTGCGCCACGGTGTGTGATGCCCCCCGACCCACGATCCCGATGCGGAGAGCGTGATGGCGGTCCCCTTTTCGATGTCCCGCGCGCGCTCCATCGCCTGGCGCTTCGGCGTTTCGCCGCGGCCGATGGAGGCGCGGATGGCCCGCTTCGACGCGCTGACCGCCGAATTCGGCGTCCGCCCCACCTGGGCCGTGACCGCCAGCGTGCTGCACCGCAACCAGCCGGCGGTCCGCCGCTTCTGCGAGCGCGGGGTGGAGTTCGCGGTGCACGGGCTGGCGCACGACGACCTGGCGCTCCGCTCGCCGGCCGAGCAGCGCGCCAGCATCGCCCGCGCGGTCGGCATCTTCCACGGCGCCGGCGTTCCCTTCAGCGGCTTCCGCGCCCCCTTCCTGCGCGCCAGCGCCGCCACCGACGACGCGGTCGCCGGGCTCGGCTTCGTCTACCACAGCACCACGCCGGTCGCCTTCGACGCGGCGGCGTTCCCGCGCGCGATCGGCGCGATGTATCCGGCGTACGGCGACGCCTCGGCCGCCCCGGTGCGGCCGGCGGAGCGCGGCGGCGTGGTGCATCTCCCCGTCGCCCTGCCGGACGACGCGCTGCTGGTGGAGCGCCTCCGCTTCTCTCCCGCCGAGCAGGCGATCACGTGGCGGGCGGTGCTGGAAACGACCTGGCGCCGCGGCGAGCTGTTCACCCTGCGGCTGCACCCCGAGCGCATCTACGAGTGCGAGGAGGCGCTCGGGGCGCTGCTGGCCGATGCGCGCGGCCGCCGCCCCCCCGTCTGGATCGCCACGCTGGACCGCATCGCGCGCTGGTGGCGCCGCCGCGCGCAGTCGAAGCTCGCCGTGCACGAGCTGGAGCCAGGGCGGGTCCGCGTGGTGCTGGACGGCGATCCGATGGCGACGCTGCTGGTGCGCAACCTGGCCGAGGGCGAGACGGAGCCCTGGTTCGGCGCCGACCGCGTCGCCCGCTCGCGCGACTTCGAGGCGCACGCCGAGCGCAAGCCGGTGGTGGGCGTCTCCACCCGCTCCCCCGCCGCGGCGCTCACCTTCCTGGCCGAGGAAGGCTTCCCCGCCGAGGTGTCGGACGATGCGCCGCGCTACGGCGCCTGGATCGACGTCCCGGGGCGGACGGTCGACGAAGCCGCGGTGCTCGCCGCCGTCGAGGCGGCGGACGGGCCCATGGTGCGGCTGGGGCGGTGGCCGGCCGGCGCCCGCAGCGCCCTCGCCGTCACCGGCGACATCGGGTGCATGACGCTGCAGGACTTCGCGCTCCGAGCCTGGGAAGGGCGGAGATAGACCCGATCCATCAGCTATTGCATTCCACGCACGGCTGAGAGGGCAGTGCATCGGCTCTGGTCGCCGCGATCCAGACCGCGCCGGCCACGGCCTGCACGATCGCAGTCGCGTAGTCCTTCGCGATAGCGCCCACTTCGTCCGACTGCCTGTGCCAGTTGACGTTGCGGTCGCCGGGTGCGTTCCCCGGTCCGGGAAAGAAGTCCTCGCAGATGAAGCAGGCCGCGATTCCATGCTGGTGGAACAGCTGGTGGTCGCTGCAATCCTCGCCGGGGTCCGACGGCTGGTCTTTCGACGGAAATCTCTGAAACGACAGGGGCAGGCGCAGCTGGTCCCCGACACCCTCGATCAGCGACGCGAGCATGCGCGAGCCCTCCGCCACGCACGGGTCCGATGATCCCGCGTGAAGTTCCACGACCGGCTCGCCGTTTCCGTCGTAGCCGATCATGTCGAGGTGGAACACGGCGCGGATGTCCTCGCAATGAGCGCGACTATCGGCCACGTATGCGTCGCTCCCGAGCTTCCCGCGTTCCTCAGCATTGAACAGCACGAACCGGATCTCGCGGCGCGGGCCCGGGATCGCCAGCAGCTTCACCGTCGCGTCGAGGACGGAGAGGACCGCCGCGATCCCGCTCGCGTCGTCGTCGGCTCCCGGGGCGGGATCGCTGGCCGGGTTGTACGGCCGGTCGAACTCGGCGGTTGAATCGAGATGGGCGGTCACCATCACGATCCCGTCCAGCCTGTCGGCGGGAGAGGCCGGGGCCGGCAGTTTCGCTTCCACGTTGTAGCGCGTCCCGCTCTCGTCCGCGGACGTGCAGGTGAACGGCAGCGTGTGCACGTCTACGTGCCCCAGCCCGCGGGTCTCAAGATCGTTCTCGAGCGCGCGGACAGCCTTCAGGTTGTCGCGCCTGAAGATGTCACGGCTGTCGATCGCCTTGCCGGTGGAGAGCGCGGCCGCGCCGGAGTACGCGGAGATGTCGGCGAGGATGGTGCCGGCCTCGATGCCCCGGATCACGGCCGCTTCCTCGGCCGACAGCGCGAACAGCGGGGCGGCGGCGAAGGATTCCGCCGAAGCGACGGAAGGCCGCTGGAGCGGCGAGCCGAGGAGCGAGACGGCGGGTGCCAGCCGCGTGGAGTGGCCATGCAGGGCGCCGGGAATGCGGTACGCCACGACCGGGCGCCCGGCGGGAACGGCGACGACCAGTCCCTGGTGGGTCGACGCGACGACGCTCGACGAGCTCTTCGCGGATCCGAACAGGTCGAACGAGTTCCCTCCGGGGGAAAGGAATCCGCTCTCGTTCCGCCGGTCGTCGCGAAGGAGAACGAGCGTCGTGGTCTGCGGTTCGTCCTCCCGGCCCAGCCGGTCGATCCAGAAACCCAGGTCGTCCAGGCGGGCGAGCGTGGCCACGTCGGCGATCCCGTACACCGAGACGCCCGCCTGCCCCGGCTCGCGCGCGACGTGGACTGCGACGAAGCTCTGCTCGCGCAGCACGCTCCGCCAGTCGCCCTGCGCGCCGGGGGGCGGGCGGAGGCGGGCGTATCTCAGCGGAAGCCCTTCCGAAAACACCGGAGGGGCGAGCACCGGGTGAGGCGCCGCGGCGAAGCCGGCGGCGAGCGCCGCGGCCCGGTCGCGGGCTTCGCCGGCCACCAGCCCCGAGGTGGTGCCGCGCCCCTCCACCTCCTCCGCCACGGCCGCCGCCTCTTCCAGGACCGAGGCGACGTCGCTTCCGCAGACCACCAGGCGAGGGTCGACGAGGTTCGCCAAGATCCCGGTCGCCAGCTCCTGGACGAGGCGTTTCCGGGAAAGATCCCGGCGGAATGTGACCACGCCGCACCGGATCCCGAGGGAACGAAGTGTCTCCAGCGGCCCGGCCGGACCCGGATAGAGGCGGATCTTCGCAGAGCGGCCGCCCTCGCCGCTCATCCGCAGCGAGGCCAGGGTGGTCGTGAACTCGAAGAACGCCACGGAAGCGGACATGAGAGGCATGATTCAGGATGGATAGAGCATGAAAGGAAGCCCGGACTCCCGCGTCCGTCCGGGCTCCTGATCGAATCGATCCCGGCCCGCTACCTGGTCTCGGCCAGCGCGATGACGCAGGTCACCTCGCTTCCTGACGCGGCCGCCGCCGCGGCCTGTGGGGTGAGCAACCCAGCGCCGGCGTCTTCCGCGGCGGGATGGTCTCCGCCCGACATGGCTCCGATGTGCTCATCCCCCACCATCCCGCCGGCGTCTGACTGCTCGCCTCCGCCCGATTCCGCGGAGGGCGCCGGGGACATTGCGGGGAAGGACTCCAGGATCGGCAAGTCTACCCCTACGATGTTGTAGAAGGCCGCAAAGTGAGGGTTCTCGTCATTGATTCCGATGGTCGTCTTCTTGCTGACGGGCGGCGGCAGCTCGGCGGGAAGCTGGTCCTCGGGTGCATGGAAGATCCACACGTTCAGGACGTTGTCCTTGTCGGGGTAGAGCCGCAGCTTGCGCTTCTTCGGGTGCTTGTTCAGCCCTTGGAAGTCCAGGTCCAGGTAGGTTCCGTCCACCTTGATCTCGTAGACGACCCGGATGGGAAGCTGCTGGCCGCTTACTCCGGCGAGCTTCCAGATTCCGCCCTTCGCATTGTCGGGAACGCACGCCCTTCCCTTGCTGAACGAGATCCTGGAGACGACCTGTCCGCCGGGCTTCGCGTCTCTGAAGTGCCGTTTGTCGACCTTGCGCTTCACCAGCGTGCCGAAGTTGGCCGCACCCGGCGGGACCTCGAGCACCGTGGTCGTAGACGCCGAAAGCTTCGTTAGGTCGAGGAGCGTGTGCTCGATCTCGATCACCTCGGGGTTCTTCACCACGCCGCCCGGCGCGGCGTTGTTCTCGACCTCGCAGGCCGGGTCGTAGATGAAGGCTGCGAAGTGCATCTCCGCGCCCATTTCCATTCCGTGGCCCTCCGTGTTCGGAAGCAGCACGTGCATCGTGTCCGGCTTGGCGGCGGACGGCTCGGGTACGAACAGGCACATCCCGGCGAAGCCGAGGTTCAGGGTAAATGGCATTTTGAGTACCGATGGTTGGAAGTGTGATCAATTGCCCGCGTAGCGGAATGCCGCCCACGCGGAGGGGCTGCTCCACTCCGGGCGCCCGGAGTGGAGCAGTTTCTTCTGAGCCGCCTGGAGGGAGGCCGCGCCCTGACCCGTCGCCCGGTAGGCGCGGTGGAACTCCACCATGAGCCGGTTCGAGGCGGCGTCGTCGACCCGCCACGACCCGCCCACCACCCCGGCCGCTCCCGCGCTCAGGAACGCCGCCGCGAACCCCGCGAACGCGCTCCCCCGCCCCGCCGACGGGCGCAGGGTCTCGCAGGCGGAGAGCACGATAAGCCGGGTGCCCCGCAGGTCCATCGAATCCAGCTCAGCCGCCTGCAGCGGCTGCGCGCCGGCGGTGCCGGGGCGCGGCGCCAGCACCAGCGACGAGCGCTCGGGCCGCTCTGGGTCGAACAGCGCGTGCCCGGTGAAGTGGAAGACTTCGGCCCGCCCGAGCGCTCTGCGTACAGCCGGGTTCGTGGCCTCGGGTCCGGGAAGCTGCTCCGCGTGGGGGTAAAGCCGCGCGATGCTGTCTCCCTCGGCCCGCGCCCAGGCCAGGGTCGGCAGGCCAGGATAGGCCCGCCTATCGTACTTCGGGTCGGCGACGATGGAGACGCGTGCGGGCGGAGGGGCGGGCGGGCTCCCGGCCGCGGCGTCGGCCAGGCTGGGGACCTGGCGGATGACGTGATCGTCCACCATGTACCGCGCACTCCGCCGGTCGAACAACGCGGAGAAGGGAACACCCGCCAGCTCGCCGTCGGCCACGATCACCAGCCGCGATCCCGCACCGCCGATCCGGTCGGCGACGGGGCGGAGCATCACCTCGAAGAGCCGCTCCAGCCCCGGCCGCACCGCCGCCTCGGCGTCGCCGCGCTCCAGCTGCACGCCGAGCTGCCCGATGGCGTCCAGGAGCTCGTCGCGCCGCACCCGGGCGCGCACGAGACGGGGACGCCCGTCGCCAATCACGAAGATCAGCAGCGTGTCGCCGACCAGCGCGTAGTCGAGCGCCACCTCGCCGCGCTGGGCCGCGACCGTGGCCGGCCGCTTCGCCGCGCCGGCGCGGCGGAACGCGAGAGAGACGCGCCCGCGTTCGAGGTCCCGGAGCGCGCCGAGGGTATCGCCGGCATTCAGCCTCAGCATCACCAGCCGGTCGAACGCGGCGCGCGACGCTTCGGCGAGGGAGAGGCGGAAGGGCGCGGCGAGCACGTCCGCGCGGTTGGGAACGAGGACGCGCACCGCTCTGTCGAGGTCCGCCGCCGCACCCGCGGTGTCGCGCAGCGACAGCCGCGCGTTGGCCCGTAGCACCAGCGCCTGGTACAGCCGCGGGGCGCCGTTCTTCTCCGAGGCCGCGGGCGAACCCACCATCTCGCTGGCGATCGATGCGGCGCGGCGCGGATCGGAGGCGAGATACACCGTCGCGAGCGCGACTTGTAGGTCCCCACGGAGCTTCGAGGAGGGAAACCCGGCCGCGACGCTGTCCAGCGCGCGTTCGGCGAGTTCCACGTCGCCGAGTGCGCCCGCTTGGTCACCCACAACCGCCCGCATCTGCGCGCGGGCCGCGAATGCCTCGGCCAGGTACTCGGGACGTCCATTGAGGCCAGCCGCCTGCACCCGCTCGTCCTGAAAGCGGAGCGCCGTGTGCGGAAGACCGTCCGCCAGCGCGGTACGGGCTGCGGCCCCCAGCGCGTTGCAACGCCAGACAGAGCCCGGGTCTTGCGCCACCCGCCTGAGCGCCTCGCGCGCGTCACCGTGCGATGCCTGGAGCGCGCCCACCGCTGTTTCGCCGTCCGCGGCCACGTAGAGCGCACCCGCCGACAGCCGCGGCGCTCCGGCGCGGAGGAGAAGCTCCGCGGCCTCGTGCGCAGGGCCGATCACCGCGTCGGGATGCTTCAGGCGGAGCTCCAGGGTGGCGCGGCTCCAGCGGGTGCGCCCCGCCAGGATCGGACTCCGCGCACGATCCAGCCCCGGCTCCAGGAGCTGGAGGACTGTATCGGCCGCGGAAAATTTCCCGGCGCCGATCAACGCGGCCGCGTATCCCTGGCGCGCCCACGACTCGAGGGCGGGCGAGGGGAGGCGCTGCTCCAGCATTTCCCGGAAGGCCGCGACCGCGGTGTCATAGGCGGGGATTTCCATGTCGGCGCGCGCGTTCGCGTACGCGCGGTGCCCCAAGGCCAGGAGGCGCGCGGCCGCGGAGTCACGCTGACGCCGGCGGATGTCGTCCGCGGCATCGGCGAGGGTGGCGTCGCGGCCCTGGAGCGCGCGGCCCAGCGTTTCCGCGCGCGCGAGCGCCCGTTCCGCGCCCAGGGTGTCGCCGGCGAGCGTGGTCTCGCTCCATTCCGCCAGCGCCTTCCAGCCGGCAGCCCATGCGTCCTCGGGAGCGCGGGCGGCCCAGGCGCGCAGCTCGTCCGCCGTGGCGCCGGGAGACAGCCGCTCCGGCCCGGTGGGCGCCTCGGCTGCGTGGAGGTGGCGCCGGGCCTCGTCCGCCCAGGGAGAGTGGGGGTCGACGGCCAGGTAGTCGCGCCACGCGCCGACCGCATCGCCGTTCAGTTCCCAAGCCTCGAGAGCCAGGGCGCGGTTGAACAGGATGGCGGGGTTGTGGGGGGTCAGGCTCATGGCACGCTCGCTCACGTCGATCGCTTCCGCCGCGTCGCGCGGATTCTGCGCGGCCTGCGCCCGCACCAGCAGGGCTGCCGCCAGATCGTTCAGCGCGGGCGCCGGGTTGTCCGACAGCCCGGCCGCGCTCCGCAAGGAAGAGATGGCCCCGTCGAGGGTATTTTCCCCGGCATCCGAGAGCACGTCGAGCAGGGCGCCGGCGTGCAGCGCCTCCGGGGTCGGCTCGCGCTCGGCGCGCGCTACGATCATCGGAGTCAACGCGGCCAGCTCGCGCCGCCGCTCGCCTCCCCCGGAGCAGCGTGCGACGGGAATTCCCAGCCCACCGGGCGTCACGGCACACGGCCGGTACTCGCTGGCGATGGAGAGGCGGGGAAGGAAGGCGCGCGGCGGATGGACGGACGACACGCGCTCGACCGGACCGGTCGGGCGAACGCCGACGAACGCCGTGCCCGCGATGGCGACGACGATGGCGGTGAGGCGGGTGAGGGCGGGCATCGAAGGCAACGCGAAAAGAGGGGTCGCGCCGCGAGCTACCGCGGCGCGGGAGTATGAAGCGGTGCTCCCGGCGGCTCGGTCGGGTGGGCATCCCGGGAGGCGATACCGCGGGGCAAACGCATGTCGGAGAAGGTGCGTCGGAGAGGTGCCGGAGGACAAGGAAAATAGAAATTCGTTCGCTCCGGCCGGTTCGCTCCAGTGCGCGCATCGTCCGAAGCGGTGCGGGACGTCGCATTGCGGCAGTGACCGAGGCGGCTTGCAATTCGGACGGAATGTCACGTCCGCGCCAGCGTCTCCAAGTGGGAGGGCATGGCGTCGGGATGTTGACGCATCATCTTTCCCGCCGGTAAGATGGAGCGCCGGTTCAGGCGGGGGTCCGCGGAGCCCCCCGTCCGGGCAAATGTTCCCTGCCGCCGTGTCCATCTGCCGTGCCGTTTTCGCCGAAACGGTCCCGGCGGCCGTGCATCGCGGCGGGGCCTCATCCCCGCGGGCCCGCGTGGCCCGCGCCCACACCCCAGCGGGAGATCCCACGCCATGAAGCGAGCCCCGATCCTGCGCCGCTGCGCCTTCGCGCTCGGAGTCCTCGGCAGCCTCACCTTCGGCGCCGCGCAGGCGTTCGGCTCCGCGCCGACGCCCCGCGACGCCAGCCGCCCGTGGTGCGACCCCGTGCAGTGCAACGTGAAGTGCGGCGGCTACGGCATCTGCCAGAACAACGTCTGCCTCTGCTACTGAAGCCGGGGATCGGCTGACGGCCGCGACGCGCATCGTGGCCGCCGGTTCGGCGGAGCCGCGTGAAAGTCTCGCGGCTCCGCCGATTTTCACCGCCTCCGCTCCGCTTTACCGACCTGCGAAGCGCATCGAGTTGACGGGAGCGCGGCGGGCGCCATCTTAAGCGTCCATCCACCCCACCGCGTTCCGCGCCACCGCCAACCGCCGTGCTTCCTTGAGCCAGCAGACCCCCGTCGCCGCGACGGTGCACGCGGCGCACACCCCGGCCGCCGCCCCGCCGCCGCGCGCGGCGCACCGCTGGGTGCTCGTCGTCTTCACCGCGTCCATCTTCACCAGCGCCTTCCTGCTCTTCCTGGTGCAGCCCATGTTCAGCCGCTTCGTGCTGCCGCTGCTGGGCGGCACGCCGGCGGTGTGGAACACCTGCATGCTCTTCTTCCAGGCGGCGCTGCTGGGCGGCTACCTGTACGCCCACGTGGGCGCGCAGAAGCTGGGCGTGCGGCGGCAGGCGGCGGTGCACGTGGTGCTGCTGGCGGTGGCCGCGCTGCTGCTGCCCATCAGCGTGGCGGGCGCGGCGCCGCGCGGCGGGCAGGAGCCCATCGCCTGGCTCCTGCTGCTGATGCTCACTACCGTCGGCCTCCCGTTCCTCGTCCTCTCGGCGACGGGGCCCATGCTGCAGAAGTGGTTCGCGGAGACGGGGCACCCCCGTGCCGCCAACCCCTACTGGCTGTACGCCGCCAGCAACCTGGGAAGCATGCTGGCGCTGCTGGGCTATCCCTTCCTGATGGAGCCGCGGCTGCGCCTGATGGAGCAGAGCCGCGCCTGGGCGGTGGGCTACGGCGTGCTGGCCGTGCTCGTCGTCCTCTCCGCGGTCGCGCTCTGGCGCCTTTCCCCCGCGGCGGACCCGGCGTCGACGGTGCCGGCTGGCGCAGGCGCATCCATCGACGCGGCCGCGACGACACCAGTGGCGGCGCGCGAGCGGCTGATCTGGATCGGGCTGGCGGCCATTCCGTCGTCGCTGCTGCTGAGCGTCACCACCTTCATCACCACCGACGTGGCGCCGGTGCCGCTGCTGTGGGTGGTGCCGCTCGCCATCTACCTGCTCAGCTTCACCCTGGCCTTCGCCGCGCGGCCGCCGCTGAAGCACAAATGGATGCTGGCCGCGGAGCCGTTCTTCATCGCCGCGGTGTCGCTGCTGCTGATGTACGGCTTCACGCGCCGGCCCATGCAGGTCATCCCCATGCACCTGCTGGCGCTGTTCGTCGTCGCCATGGTCTGCCACGGCGAGCTGGCGCGCCGCCGCCCCTCCGTCTCCCATCTCACCGAGTTCTATCTCTGGATCGCCGTCGGCGGGGTGCTGGGCGGGATCTTCAACGTGCTGGTGGCGCCGCTCGTCTTCACGCGGACGTGGGAATATCCCGTGGTGCTCACGCTGGCGTGCCTGGCGCGCCCGTGGCCCACCGCGCCGCGCACGAACCGGCAGATGCTGATGAACCTGCTGCGCACCGCGGCGTTCGTCTTCGCCCTCCTTCTGGTGTCGCGGCAGGACGTGCCGGGGATCCCGCCCGGGCTGCAGCTCCCGCTGGCCGCGGCGGTGATGGCGCTGGTGTCGGCCGGGCTGGGGCGCGCGCCGCTCTGGCTGGCGCTCTGCATCGGCACCTCGCTGGTCATCCGCACCGCGTTCGTGCTGAAGAGCGAGCCCACGCTGCTGGCGCACCGCTCGTTCTACGGCCGCTTCGCCGTGCTGAACGCGCCGGAGATGGGCGGCTTCCACACGCTCTACCACGGCAGCACGCTGCACGGCGCGCAGAGCATGGACCCGGCGCGCCGCCGCGAGCCGCTGACCTACTACGCGCGCGGCGGGCCGCTCGGGCAGCTCTTCGCCGCGAAGGCGCCGGAGGACGGGCGGCGGCGCGTGGCCGTTGTGGGGCTGGGGACGGGGACGCTGGCCGCCTACAGCAACGCCGGCGAGGACTGGACCTTCTACGAGATCGATCCGGGGATCCTGAAGATGGCCAGCGACCGGCGCTACTTCACCTATCTCTCCGATTCTCCGGCGCGGATGCGGGTGGTGCTGGGCGATGCGCGGCTGTCGATGGCCCACGCGCCGCCGCACGGCTACGACATGATTCTGGTCGACGCCTTCAACTCCGACGCGATCCCCGTGCACCTGCTCACGCGCGAGGCGCTGGGCGTGTACCTGGACAAGCTGGCGCCCGGCGGCATCATCATGCTGCACCTCAGCAACCGCTACCTCGAGCTCGAGTCGGTGGTCGCCGCGCTGGCGAAGGACCGCGGCGTGGCGGCCCGCATCGGCGAGACCAACCTGCGCGGGTTCTACATCTCCGCCAGCAGCTGGGCCGGCGTGGCGCGCAGCGATGCCGACTTCGGCGTGCTCCGCACCGAGTGGCGGCCCGCCGTCAACCGCCGCCACGTCGCGCCGTGGACGGACGACTTCTCCAGCATCCTCAGCGTCTGGGGGAAGTAGGGCGATTCCGGTCCCGGTGCGCTCCTCCGGCTCCCTCAACTGCGTCATCAGGGGGGATGCGAGGGGATTTCCATCTGCCCGCTCCGAATGGATCGAGGACGCGAAAGACGACCCGTCTTCCGCGTTCTCGTCTTTTTCCAGCAGGGCAGGGGGAGATTCGATACCCATACCGGATCTGGCGATCACTTGTGCATTAACAAATGCGCAGAGAGACGTCATCCTGAGGCCGGCCACGCGGTCGTTGCCTCCGCATGAACGGTTGCAGGCCGAAGGATTGATCGGCGAGGTCGCACGTGCGCTTCCCAATCGCACGATCGATCCCCCGAATTCGGTAGCCCCCGACAGAGGTGGACGCCTCGGCCGGCCCGAGAGGGCGCGATCCAGCGGATCGGGACAGTCATCCCTCAATAAAAAATCCGCGAAAACTAATCGCATGCCGAGCCCCCCGCTTCCGGCCGCATCACCCGCGATCACCCCGCGCTCCTTCGCCCGCCTGTAACGCCCGGAACCTCTTACCGGCGCGCAACCTGCATCCCCCTGCGGCCCCGAATTCCGGAGCGCGCACGAGGGCGCGCTCCGCGTAGCGAACCCGTTCTGCGGAGGGTGACCATGGCCCGATACGGCATGGACTACAACCGGAACGACTGGAACCGCGGCTACTCCCCCAACGACTACGGCCGCGACTACAGCGCGGGCGGCAGCGACCGCTACGGCGAGGACTTCACCGCCGGCAGCCGCGACTACAACAACATGCACCGCGACTGGCACATCAACCGCGACCGGGGCGGCATGGACCGCGGGCGCGGCCTGGGCGGCAACATGGGCCGCTCGTCCAACTGGGGCGGCGGCTACGGCGCGGAGCAGGGCGGCTACGGCGGTGGCGGGTACGGCGGCGAGGCAGGGTGGAGCGGATGGGGCGGCCGGTACACCGCGGGCGGCGGCGAGCGCGGGTACACCACCGGCGGCACGAACCGGGGCGACTACAACATCGGTGGCGGTGGCTACGGCGGGTTCTCCGGCCAGGGCGGCGAGGGCTACGACCGCGATGACTACTCCGTCGGCCGGTACAGCAGCGGCGGCCTGCGCGGCGGCGGTTTCGACCGCGGCGGCAGCGGCTGGAGCGGCGGCGGCTTCGACCGCGACTCGGGTGGCTATGGCGGGTACAGCGGGGGCGGCTTCGACCGCGAGTCGGGCGGCTACGCGGGCGGCGGCAGCTTCGACCGCGACTCCGGCGGGTACGGCGGCGGCTACAACGGCGGCAGCTTCGAGCGCCACGGCGGCACGTGGGGCGCCTCCGACCGCATGGGCCGCGACTACGGCGGCAGCGGCTACGACGAGGACTTCGGCGACCGTGTCCGCGAGGGGTGGGACCATCTCCGCGACCGCGCCCGGAACCTCTTCCGGCGGTAGGTAGACGAATCGCCCCGGCGGAAGTCCTCCGCCGGGGCGATCTCCATCTACCGAATCCGTTGAAAGACTGGCTTCACAGAAGAATCGGAGAAACAGGGAATTTCTCCATGCTCCTCTGCGTGAGCCCCGTCTTTTTCGATCAGCGCCGCGCGGCGGCCAGGTCGCGCAGGGCGCCGGCCAGCATGCGGACGCGCTCGGGCTCCGCGGAGCGCGCGGCCTGCGCGTCGACCGACGCGGCCAGCTGGCGCAGAGCGGGGCGGCGGGCGGTGGCGCCCATCCGCTCGGCGCGGTCCAGCTGGTTCGAGATGCGCGTGGTCTGCGACGGCGCCAGCGCGTGGTTGCGGACCAGCTGGTCCACGTAGGCGCGCGCCACCACGAAGCTGGCCGGCCACGTCATCCGCGTCTGCATCTGCGGATTGAAGGTGTCCATCCGCACCAGGTTGGCCGCGTCGATCTCGTTCTGCGACAGGTACTCGCTGGGGCGAAGCCGGAACACGTCCAGCCCGCGCCCGATCTCCGAGCCGTAGATGTACCCGTTGTACCAGTACGCCGACCAGAACCCGCCCAGCATCAGCTTCTCCGCGCTCATCGGCCCGCGGTCGAAGAAGGCGATCTCCACCGGGCGCGCCGGGTTGGTGAAATCGAACACCGACACCCCGCCCTGGTACCACGCCTGCACCATGATGTCGCGCCCGGGGACCGGGATCAGCGAGCCGTTGTGCGCCACGCAGTTCTCCGTGGCCGTCTGCGGCGCCGGGAGCTTGTAGTACCCCGCCGGCCGCATCTTCCGGTCGGTCAGCGTGAACACCGCGTCCGCGCCCCACAGCCGGGGGTCGCTCCGCTGGCAGCGCGGCTGCGTGCCGCCGCCCCACTCGTCCGAGAACAGCACCTTGCGGCCGTCGTTGCTGAAGGTGGCCGAGTGCCAGTAGGCGAAGTTGGGGTCGCTCACCTCGTCGATGCGCACCGGGTTGGCCGGGTCGTGGATGTCCAGCAGGATCCCGTTCCCCGCGCAGGCGCCCGCCGCCAGCCCCAGCTCGGGGTAGACGGTGATGTCGTGGCACTGGTTGGTGGCCGCCGTGCGCTGCGTTCCCGGCCCGTGCTCGCCGCCCCGCCACAGCCCGGCGATGTTCCCCGTCTGCGCGTTGGCGAACACGCGCGGCGTGCTGACGATGCGCGCCTCCTGCGGCGCCGCCACGGGCACCTTGATCACCTCGATGCGGAAGTACGAGGTGTTGGGGTCCTGCGCCGGGTCCTGCACGGCCACGCACCCGGCCAGCTCCTCGCCCGGGCGCACCGGGCTCGTCCCCGAGACGTAGATGTAGACGTTGGCCGGGTCGCGCGGGTCGGTGACCAGCGTGTGCGTGTGCGAGCCGCGGCAGGTCTGCACCATCCCCACCTGGCGCGGCTGGGCCAGGTTGGTGACGTCGAAGATGCGCACGCCGCGGAAGCGCTCCGGGCTCACGTTCCCGGTGATGGGCTCCGAGCCGCAGTTGGTCCGCCCGCGCGTCTCCTCCACCGACACGAACAGCAGGTTGCGGTAGACGGACACGTCGCCCTGCCCGCCGGGGCACACCTGCGCGGTCCGCAGCACGGGGTTCGACGGGTTGGAGACGTCCCACACCTGGAAGCCGTTGTAGCCGCCCTGGAACACGTACGGCCCGCGGAACGCCAGGTCGGCGTTGATGAAGCCGAAGTCGCCCGCGTTGGCCTGGTTCACGAAGCGCTCGGGGCGGTCACGGTGCGCCACCAGCTCCAGGTTGCGGATGGCCTGGCCGGCGTCGGTCCAGCCGGCGGAAAGCCCCACGCGCGGGTCCGCCGCGGGGTTGGTGCCCTGCGCGCCCGCCGGCGCGGCGGCGAGCGCCGCCGCCAGCGCGAGCGGAAGGGGGCGTGCGAACGATCGAGGCGTCATCTCTCGGATTCCCTGCTGGATGGGGAACGGTGCGCTGGCGGGCCGCCCCGCGTGGGGGGCGGCCCGTCATCGTGGGGTCTGGAGGGTGGCGAGCATGGCCTGCATCCGCGCGATCTCGGCGCGCTGGTCGGCGTCCACGTCCGAGGCGAAGCGGAAGGTCTCGGAGTCCTGCGCGGCTCCGGGAGTGGCCAGCAGGTCGGCCACCATCCGCAGCGCGCCTTCGTGGTGGCGGATCATCCCCTCCAGGAAGAGCCGCTCGAACCCGGGGCCGGTGGCGGCGGCGAGGCGCGCCATCTCCTCGGGCGTCAGCATTCCCGGCATCGCCGCGTGCTGCATCCCGGGCATGCCGGCGTGCATGTCGTGCTGCATCGCGGCCGTGGTGTCCTGGCCGCGGTCTGCCAGCCAGCGGCGCATCATCGCCATCTCGCCCTGCTGGGAGATGTCGATGCGGCGCGCGAGCAGGCGCATGCTCTCGCTCGTGGTGCGGGCGGGAACGAGCGCCGTCATCTCCAGCGCCTGCCCGTGGTGCGCGATCATCCCGCGCATGAACGCCACGTCCGCGGGCGACACGCCGGGGCGCGCGGTGTCCGCCGGCATCGGCATGGGCGCGGCCGCGGGCTGCGTCTGCCCCGCCGCCGTGCCGCACGCCGCCGTGGCCAGCACCAGCATCGCCGCCGCCATCGTCCCCCGTCGCAACATCCTCATCTCCGATATGCTGTATACAGCCAAAGAATGGGCCGCCCAACAAGCCGTCGCAAGGAGCCCCGTCTCCGCGCACCGGCGGCTGAAGCCGCAGCAACAACCACGGGAAGCCTCGCAAACTGCGCGAGGCTGTTCGGCTGGCATCGGAGCGCGGAGGCGAACCGGAGGCGTTCTGCCGGATTGAATCGAGCGGAGATGCCGAGGCGGGGAGTCCGCGAAGGCGGACTTCGGGCCGTTGTTGCCGCGATTTCAATCGCCCTTCCAGGTGATCCGTCGCCCTGTGACGGAAATCTCCCCACAGCCAAGGCCCTTGTTTCCGTTTGGGAACAGGCATACCTTTCAGACCAATCTCCCCGACAACCCGAACGAACATGGCGCCCGGATGGATCTCCGCGACGTTCAGAGGCAGGTGGACGCCTATATCGGGCAGTTCAAGGAAGGGTACTTTCCGCCGCTGGTGAACCTGGCGCGGCTGACGGAAGAGGTGGGCGAGCTGGCGCGGGAGCTGAACCACCGCTACGGCCCCAAGACCAAGAAGCCGGGCGAGCCGGACCAGGACGTGGCGCTGGAGCTGGCCGATATCGTGTTCGTGTGCGTGGTGCTGGCCAACCAGATGGGGCTGGACCTGCAGGACGCCATCGAGCGCACGCTCCGCAAGTACGAGGTGCGCGACGCCGACCGCTGGGAACGGAAGTAGGGGACAGGTTACAGGGGACAGGGGATAGGGAATCGGCCTCGCCCGGATGTTCGTCGCAACGCCGAAGTGGCCGCCCGCAGGCCCGCACTTTCGCACTTTCGCACCCGCAGTTCCGTGAACCCGACCGTCTTCATCATCGACGACGAAGCCGACCAGGTGGCGCTGGTCACCGCGCAGCTGGAGCGCGCGCGCCGCTTCGTCACCAAGGGCTTCACCCGCGCCGAGGACGCGCTGGACGAGATCCGCGCCGATCCGCCCGACGCCGTGGTGTGCGACCTGACCATGCCCGGGATGGACGGCATCGCGTTCACCGAGCGGCTGCGCGCGCTGGACCGCACGCTCCCCATCATCATCGTCACCACGCGCGGCATGGAGGGCGACGCCGAGCTGGCGCTGGAGGCGGGCGCCACCGACTTCGTCACCAAGCCCATCGAGCCCAAGGCGCTGGAAACGCGCCTGCGCCGCGCGGTGGAGGAGACGCCCGCGCGCGAGCTGCTGTCCACCGTCACCGAGATCAAGTTCGACCGGCACGGGATCGTGGGCTCGCACCCGCTGGTGCAGCAGGTGCGCGAGTTCGTGGACCAGGTGGCCTCGGTGCCGCAGGTGATGGCGCTGCTGCTGGGCGAGAGCGGCACGGGCAAGAACATGGTGGCGCGTGCCATCCACGGCGCCAGCCTGCAGTCGGCCTTCCGCTTCGTGGAGGTGAACTGCGCCGCCATCCCCGGCACGCTGCTCGAGGCGGAGCTGTTCGGCTACGAGAAGGGCGCCTTCACCGACGCGCGGCAGAGCAAGAAGGGGCTGGTGGAGGTGGCCGACGGCGGCACGCTGTTCCTGGACGAGATCGGGTCGATGCCGCTGGAGCTGCAGGCCAAGCTGCTGACCTTCCTGGAAGGCCGCGTCTTCCGCCGCATCGGTTCCACCAGCGAGCAGCGGGTGTCGCTGCGCGTGATCGCGGCCACCAACGTGGACCTGGCCGGCGAGGTGCGCGCCGGGCGCTTCCGCGAGGACCTGTACTACCGGCTGAACGTGGCCAGCCAGGTGCTCCCGCCGCTGCGGCTGATCAAGAGCGACATCCCGGCCATCGCGCGGCACTTCGTGAAGCGCGCGGCCGAGTATTTCGCCAAGCCGATGCCGGAGATCGACAGCGAGGGGTCGCGGCGGCTGCAGGGATACGACTGGCCGGGGAACGCGCGCGAGCTGCGCAACGTCATCGAGCGCTCGATGATCTTTTCGCGCAGCCCGGTGCTGCAGATCCCCGAGCTGAGCGGCGGCCCGGGGCGCCCCGAGGAGCACAACAACATCCCCGTTCCGCGCGGGCTTACGCTGGACGAGGTGGAGCGGATGTACATCGAGGCAACGCTGCGCGAGGTGGGCGGCAGCATCAACGAGGCGGCGCGCCAGCTGGGCGTCTCGCGCAAGGTCCTCTGGCAGCGCCGCAAGCGCCACGGGATCATCCAGGACGCGGCATAAGGAACAGGGGACAGGGACAGGGGACAGGGGATGGAGGAGTAAGGCCCGACGGGAATCCGCCGGGCCTTTTCTATAGACGTCATCCTGAGGCCGGCCACACCGCGACCCGTGTGCACGCAATCCTCTGCAGGCCGAAGGATCTATCGCCGGCCAGCACGTGAGTCCGCGGCCCCGCTCCGATCCAGCCTCACCTCATTCCGTGTTCCCGATCGGGAACGACAGGTCCGACGAAGCGCACTCGGCGGACCGATCACCCCCCTCCGGACCGCGTTTTGGGCTTCGGAATGGAGGGTGGAGAGACAATCTGTCGCTTTCGCCTCCCCCGCGATGTTCCTCAGGGGAACGCGGTGTGTTCCCGGACGGGAACGGCGGAAAACCCGCACCGCCCGTCCATCCAACCTAAAGCGTTGCGGGAGATATGGTTGCGGATCTGTCGCGACTGGGCCGAACCTTGCCTGATTCATAGGCACGGCGCGGCGGACGGATCCTCGACCGACCGCTGCGCACCTGCCCAGGGCGCATGCTGACGTGGCCGCCGCCACAACCGTAGTTCCCTCATCCGCGCCCAAGCTTCGCAGTACCAGCCCTCCGCCCGCCCCCGGGAACCTCCCTGCCACACATCCGCCTCGACTGGCGCCGTCCAAGCGGCGCCACGTCAGCATTTCCGGGGAGGACAGATCCTTCCGCATCAATTCACGGTAGAGATGACGTACGTCACCGCGGACGGCGGGTCCCCGGCGAGCCGCGGAGTAACGCGCAGGCGCACGTCGTACGCGCTCTCGGTCGCGCCGGCGGCGGAGGTGGCGCGCGGGTGCGGGCGCACGGCGGCGTCGATGCGCGGCTGGGCGTCGCCGGCGCGGACGACCTGCACCACGTGCGCGGCGCGCCCCCGCACCGCCACCGGCGTGGTGACGTCGATCGCCCGGCGCGACGATGCGACGGTGCTCGGCCCCGCCGCGAAGCCGATCGGCTCCACCACGGTGGCGGACGCGGTGACGGTCCCCCGCGCGCTCTGGGCGGCGGCGGGCACGGCGGCGGCGAGAATCATCGCCGCGGCGGCCAGGAGGATGCGTGCGGATCGGCTCATGGAACCATGGGCCGACGCCAGAGCCACGCCACCCGAGCAGAATCGCTAAGTCATTTATTTGCCCATGTTTATGCAGGCGACGAGCATCGCCCTCCCCGTGGAGATCGAATACGCCTTCTGCTCGCCATCATTCTAAATCACCCAATCCCAATCACTTGCGGCCGGGTGTACAAAATCGCGCCACCGACGATCCTGTTTCACCCAGAGGAACCAGAGGACCAGAGAACAGCAATTCGGTTCCGGTTCATCGCGGATTTAGTTACAGCATACCCAAGGGAAGGCGCCCTTGATTTCTTGAAGTAGGTATCGTCGCGGAAGCCGTATGCCGCCTAAAAACCTTGATCATGTTGTTGATGCCTTCTAGGCGGCCTATGGGGATCGTAGAGACTGTGGTTTACGATGCATCTTCATGTCGTCGCAGGTTGCGGGCGAACTTCTGTCGCTTGACGTACCGGTGCCGTAGCACTATCTGGATATAAGCGAATTTGGGCGGGGACGTTCGCGCTCTGCAAAAATAACCGGCGCGAGCAGGGCTTGAGCGTTGGACGGTATTCTTCTATCTACTGAACAAAACCATTTAGCCCAGCCGACGAAAGGCGTTGCCTAACCTACTATTGGAGACCGGAATGGCTCAATACTATAGAGGGTCTGGACCATGGCGGGACTATCTGCAGGCCCAGGCATACGTGGATGACATTACCCTCGAAATCTCACGAGGGGCCCGCGAGCAAGTTACGTCCATTGAAGCGTTGAGCCGCGACAATATCCAAGTCACGAGTAGTGTTTCCCAAGCCGTGAGGCAAGTGGAATCGGCCGTATGGACCGTGAACGAGTCAGTTCAAAGCCTAGACGCAACGCTCAGGTGGGGCTTTGGAACGTTGATATCGCAGGTTGGCAGGCTCAATGAGTCCATTGATGAACTCATACGGATGGCCAAGATTCCGAATAGAAGAAAGGCATACGAATACTACGACGACTCGCGAAAAGCCTATTCCATGCAGGATTTGTCTGAAGCCAAGGCGGCTATCGAGCATGCGCTGAGCGGAGATGGCCAGATAACCGGTTACCGTCTTGACTGGCGCCTCTTCCACCAAAAGGCAGTTGTACACATCGGTGGGGCTGGGGATCTGGCTGCCTACGTAAATCTTGATATCGCTGGGGAATGCGCAGCCACGGCGGTCCGGTTGGCGATTGGGGACCACGATCTTCCGGGAGCAAGCGTAGCCGCCTTGACGATGAGTTGGGTCGACTTTTGCCACCAGCATTATGAGAATTCTCTGGCGTGGGCCAATAAGTCGGTCGAGTTCGATCCAGCCCATTCAGCAGCTGTCTTCCATGTTTCCAAGGTCCTGATGGCTCTGGGGCGGCCCGAGGATGCCGTCAAGCCCCTGTCTGACGCCGTCCTGCTAGATCGGCGCTTTGCACTGATCGCCATGAGCGACGAAGAGGGGGATTTTGCACCACACCGGCCTGTAGTGATACGCGCTTTTGACGGTCTTCGCAAACGGGTCGCCGAAGTGTTGAAAGTTGAACTGGCCGGAATCTTGGCAGGTGCGACGGCATGGGCGCTTTTTAACAATGCCGAAGACTTCAAGAGATGGCTGGTCGTTGCCGAACCCCTTCTGGGGCCGCAAAGCGACTCGGTGCCACTCTACGACGTACTGCAGCTCCGGGAGTGGCACCAGACACGTTTGGCTCACCTCGATGAAACCTCGGATTGGACCGTACACTTGATGTCACAGGCCCTGGGGTCTGCTGAGGGACTACCGTCCATCATAGGCGTGCTTGAAAAGAACGATGGTTTTCGGTCTCAGGCTGTTGCGCAACTCACAGAGAGATTGCCAAAGCTTCTGAGACTTCCCACGTCGTGGGACGCGGTTACGGCGGCAGATGGATTGTCGAGATGGACTGCGCTTATCGATGCGTTTTTTCGTGCGCCAGACGCGGTGACCCTTGGAGAGGTGGTTCGCTTGGCCGAGTGGCAAAGTGACCGGCCCGCTCCCGCCGAATCACAGCTTTCTGCGTGGACCGTGAACCGGTTGTCGGAGGCGGCACATGTATCGCGCGATCACAAGGCGATAGGACGCGTTCTTCAGGAACTTGCCGAAGACCTTGCGAAACAGGAGGAAGCAGCGATCAAGGAGCCTTGGCAGGCAGCAGGCATGGCTGCTGCCGGTACAGCAGGTGCCGTGGTTGTAGGCATGCTGGGTGCACGCCTCGCAGAGAGCGTGATGTCCGAGGAACCTGGTTGCCTTGCTATTCTTCTTGGACTCGCTGGCGCGCTTTCCGCCATTGTACTTTATTTGGTATTCTGGGCTGGCGTGGTGGTCCTTCCGGTGCTGATAGTGATAGCGATCGCCATTACGATCAAGAAGCGGATGGCGGCTCGGAAGTGGCTGGCGGTGTTTCGTTAGTTTTTCTCCCGAGGAGCCGCAGAAAATCGATGCGATGGGAAGCGGTACGCTGTTCCTTCATGCTTATCCCTGCAACAAGATCGACGAAGAAGCCCCTCTGGTTCCTCTGTGAGAAAAAAGACGGTCAGGGTTTGCGCAGATAGATGGGCGGGATCTCCACCGCGTCCGAGCCGGCGGTCGCGGGGACGGCGAAGCGCACGGACGCAGGCTCCGTCACCGCGCCCAGCGCCGCGAGCGAGCTGGCGGCCACGGTGAGCGTGTACTCGCCCGCGGGGAGCCGGGTGACGTAGAACTCGCCGTCGCTGAAGGTCACGGCGCGGCGCGCCTGGGAGTCACCCTCGCGGCGGATCTCCACGGTGATGCCGCCCAGCGCGCCCCGCGTCCCCCGCCAGCGCACGTGCCCCGCCGCCTCGCGCGTGCGCACCAGCGGCAGGTCGATGCGGCTGTACGCGTTGGGCGTGGGCCGCAGCAGGTACTCCGGCGTGCGCGGCGCCACGTCCGTCACCGTCAGGCTCAGCGTGTCCACGCCCAGCGGGAGGACGGCGTACGGGAGCAGTCCCCACGAACGGTAGCGGCCGCTGGCGTCGGACTTCGCCCGCTCGCCGCCCACCGCCACGGGAACGTCGGCCGCGGGCTGCTCGCCCTGGTCCATCACCCCGTTGCCGTTCTCGTCGTAGAACACGCGCCCGCTCACCCCGCCGCGCCCCATCGTCTCGAACGGGCTGGCGACGATGCCGCCGGCGCCCAGCGCCACCCCGCCGCCGGCGCTCACGAAGGCGCCGCGGCGCGCGCCCTGGCTGAAGGCGTTGGTCTGCAGGTACGCCGAGGGCGTGCGCGTCACCAGCGCGATGGCCAGCTCCGGCTGGCGCGTGTCCCCGTTCCACCCGGCCGAGACGGTGACGCTGGCGCGCTCGGCGGGGCGGAACTGCGCGCCCAGCGAAGCCGTCCGCACCCCGCCCGCCGACCAGTCGACGCGCGAGGTGAGGTTCAGGTCGCGGAGCGTGGGAAAGACGTAGCGCGGGACGAAGATGTGCGCCTGCACCGTGGCCACGTCCGCCGCCTGGAAGCCGCTCTCGTACGCGGCGGTCACCTGCACGCGCCGGTAGCCGCTGGTAGCCGACGCCTGCCACGCGTCCACGCCGCCGGGGCGCTCGCCGCGCGTCCGGAGCGCCAGGCCCAGCAGCTGCCCGCGCCCCGGGAGCCCCACCTTCAGCGTTCCCCCCGCCTCGGTGAACCACTGCGGCGCGGTGAGCGTGCTGAACCCCTCCTGCCGCTTCCATCCCCCCGCCACGCGCCACCCCCCGAAGCGGTTGTAGCGCTGCAGCTCGGCGTGCACGAACGAGCCGGCGCGCGCCCGCACCTCGGCGCGCAGCTCCGGCCGCGGATTCCACGACGCGATCCCGTACGGGTGCGTCTCGGCCGCGCTGTCGCGGCGCGCGGTGTGGTCCACCCCCGCGCCCAGCGTCAGCGTCCTCGACATCCCCCGGCGCAGGTCCGCGTAGCCGTACCCCGCGCACTCGTCGGTGCGGCAGGCCCCCGCGCCGGCGAAGTATCTCCATTCCCCCGGCGGCACCTGGACGGCCGGGACCAGGAAGGTGAGCTCCTCCACCCGCTCCTGCCCGGCGGGGCCCAGCAGGCGCACGCGCACCGGCGTGGTTCCGTAGCCGATGGGCGTGGGCACCGGGTCCTGCGAGCCGCGGGTGGAGACGCCCACCAGGTAGTCGCCCTGGTACACCTCGTACTCCCACCCGGCGGGAACCACCGGGCGGATCAGCGCCTCGCCGAAGAAGCGCGGCGCGTACACCGGCTCGTTGGTCACCGCCGCGCCGAAGAAGGGGCGGGTGATGAGGCCGTCGCTCAGCACGTCGCCCAGCTGCAGCTGCCGGACCCAGCGCGAGCGCGGGAAGGCGCGCTCGAAGGTGCCGTACGGGTCCACGAAGCGCACGCCGCCCGAGTCGAACGCCGCCGTCCCCCCGCTCTCGATCGATCCCCCCAGCAGCGCCGCGCCCACCGCCGCGCGTCCGCGCCCGCGGAAGTCGCCCTGCGTCCAGTCTCCCGAGATCCCCCATCCCGCCGTCCATCCGCCGCTGCGCGAGGGATAGGGGACGTCCGGCTCGGGCGCGGGACGCAGCGCGCCGCCGCCCGCGCGGATGTCGCCTTCGCGGCGGGCGGCCTCCTGCGCGCGGCGCACGGCCGGGAAGTCGTTCCGCCCGCCGAAGAGGATGCTCACGTTCTCCCAGTCCACCTGCACCTCGCCGCCCAGGATCCGGCCCAGCGCGGCGGGGGAGAGGTAGACCTCGCGCTCGCGCCGCAGCCACTCCTCCGGGGCGACGGTGAAGGCGGTGCGGGCGGAGGTGACGGTGCGGGTGGCGAGGTCCACGCGCGTGCTCCACACCCCCGGCGGCCACTGCAGGGTCACGGTGTCGCCGCGGTCCTCCACGGGGATCTGGAGATAGTCCAGCGCGGCGCGCAGCGGCACCAGCGGCTGCCCGCGCGGGTCCAGCAGGACGGAGACGGTGCGGCTTTCGGGGAGCGCGGTCAGGCGGAGCTCGAAGAGCCCCTCTTCCTGCGCGGCCGCGCGGCGGGGGGCGATGAAGACGGAGACCAGGGGGAGAAGGAGGGCGCCCGCGCACCGGGTCCAGCGGCGCATGGCTCCCTCAGCCGATCACGGTGACGGTGATCGTGACCGGGGCGGAGTAGGTGCCGGGCTTCAGCGAGCCGGCGGGGACGCTCAGCTGCCCGCCGACGTACACGTCCGCCGCGAAGACGTTGTTCTGCGGCGTGTTGTTCGGCAGGTCGATCACCAGCGCCGCGGCCGGCGTGGTGTGCGACGACGGGTTGAACGACGCGTCCTGCACCGCGCAGACGCCCGCCGTTCCCGTGCTCTGGTTCCAGACGCAGAGCCAGCCGTACTGCGTGCCGTTCCAGCTCACCGGCATGGTGGCCGTGCCGTTGGCCAGCTGCGTGGGGAGGGTGAAGCGCACGCCGTAGCGCACCGTCTTGGCCAGGTTCCCGAAGCGCGCCCCCGCCGCCCACGTTCCCACGGGATAGGCGGGACGGGCGGGGACGGAGACCACCTGCCCGGGGCTCACGTTGCCGAAGTACAGGTCGCGCGTGGTGGTCAGCAGGATGGGCGGCGGGGCCACGATGACGCTGGCGGTGACCGTCGACTTCCACTGCGGCGGCGTCTGGGCGGCGGCGCGCGCGGCCACGCCCGGTGCCGCCAGGAGCAGCACCGGGGTGAGGATGGACAGCAGCGCGCCGCGCGGAGTCATGAGACGGGGATCCGCTGGTCGATGGGCGCCGCCGGGAGCGCGCCGCCGGGGGGCAGGTCCTCGCGCCCGGTGTCGATGTGGATGCGCACGGTGAACGGCCCGCTCGCCCCCGCGGGAACGGCGAAGGTGAGCCGGCGCCGCATCGTCCGGTAGACGGCCAGGTCGTCGTACAGCGTGGCGACCACACTGCCGCCCGCGTCCACCAGCTCGGCGCGCATCCGGCCGAGGTAGGCGGCGTTGCCGGTGCGGTTCAGGTCCACCTGCATCTGCACCCCGTCCGCCGTGCGCCGGGCCGACGCGGCGGTGAGGCTCACGCCGGTGTGGACGTCGCCCTTCCGGTAGTTGGCGGCCATCACCAGCGTGGTCTGCACGTTCAATTGCAGCCGCACGTCGCCCTGCGTCTGCTCGATCGGCGGCTGCCCGCCGCGCGACGAGACCAGCACGCGCGCCCAGTACTCCCCGTCCGCCAGGTCCGCCGGCGGCTCCACCAGGACGCGGACGATCTGCCGCTGGCCGGGCTGCAGCAGGAGGCGGCGCGGGAATGCGCGCAGCCACGCCATGGCGCTGGGCTCGCCCGCGGGCGGCTCCTTCGTGGTCGGCACGGTCACGTTCCCCGCCGAGTCCGCCTGCGGGAAGCCGTAGGCGAAGTCGATGGTCACCTCTTCGGCCAGCGAGCCGGGGTTGAAGAGGGTGAGCACCGCCGTACGGGTGCGGCTGTCGATGTACAGCGCCGTGGGGCTCACCGACACGGCGTGCGCGCGCGCGGCCGTGCCCGCCAGCAGCGCCAGCGCGGCGGCGGCGATGCGCCCAGATCGGGAGAAGGAGATGCGACCGCGTACGGCCATCCGGGTTTTCCTGCTGAGGTCCCGCGTTCACGTCGCCGGGTTGGCGACGACCACGTTCACGGTGATGGTGGCCGAGTAGCTCCCCGGCGCCTGCCTCGGCCCCGGCTCGGCCGAGCCGCCCAGCCAGACGGTGGCGCCGCCCAGCCCGGGGGGGATGTTGAACGACACCGGCGCCGCCGGGTCGAAGACCAGGCTCTTTCCCGAGCCCGGAAAGGTCACCCGCCCGTCCGCCGCGCCGAAGCGCAGCGGAAGAAGCGCGCCGCCCGGTCCCGTCCCCGCGCGCAGCCCCGGCGGGAGCTCGAAGGCCACGGTCACGTGCCCCGCGCCCAGCAGCTCGATCGAGGCGCGGTGGCTCCCGTCCATGGGGCTGACCACCGTGGGGATGCCGGACGACAGGGTGCCGAAGCGCAGCCCCTGCACCGGAAGCACGGAGACCGTGCCCTGCGCGCGGGCAGGGCACGGTCCCGCGAGCAGGGCCAGGAGCGCGGCGCAGAGCCACGCCCCCGGCCCGCGGCGAAGCGCGGACGCAGCAGTGCGCTTCGCCATGGCCGCGATCAGTTGGTCGCGGTGAAGGTGAAGTCCACGTCACCCGTGAAGGTGCCCACGCCCGAAGCCGCGTTGCCGGTCACGGTGCCGCCGACCAGCACGAAGGTGTTCTGCACGGTGCCGGGGGCCGCCGCGTTGAACGAGAACGAGGCGCAGCTGCCCACCGCGGTGCCGGTGCCGCCGCTGCTGGTGGCCGTGGCGCAGGTGGCCGAGAAGCCCAGCGTGGTGTTGGTGACCGGGTTGGTGAGCGACGTCGGGACCACGGCGGTCACGCCGACGTTGGAGTTGTGCGACACCTGGATCTGGCCCAGGCCGGCGGTGGTCAGCCCCGAGAGCGAAGCCTGGCCGGCGCCGCTGGAGGCCAGCGTGGAGCTGGCGCCCATGGCCAGCGTGCCGAACTTCAGCGGGTGCGTGGTGGCGGCGGTCAGGCTGGCCTGCACGGTGGCGCTGGCGATCACGGTGGCGCTGGCGGTCTGCGCGCGGGCCATGGCGGGAACGGCGGCGCACGCCACGGCGGCGAGGCTCAGGACGAGCTTCTTCATGGATCTGCTCCTCAGGGTGTGTTTTGGAGATGGGGATCGCTGCTTCAGTGCACTGCGAGGTTCTGCACGGGCAGTCGCCGCTCTGGGGAGGCAACGCACGTGCCCTGCGGACCGTGTAGGGAAGTTGAACGGTGGCAAGAATTTATACGGCTCCCCGGAGGCTGTCCATCGTCTCCGTGTTCCCAATGGGGAACGCGCTTTGTTCCCGATCGGGAACAAATCACCTGGATCCGCTCCATTTGTCGGATCGCGTGTGCCGCCGGAAACGCGCGGAGGTGACGGATTGCAACACCTGCCGCACTCTGCAATGTCCGAAGTGGATATGGAGCAACCGCTTGGATCAGGAAGACGAACCGCCGGCCGTAGAATCCGGTCGCGCGAGATCGATCGGAAGGGATGGGACCCGCCGCGGGAAAGGTGTGTGTCCGATCGGGATCATCCCCCAAACGCAGAGCCCGGCGGAGACGCCGTCTCCATACCGGATCCGGGGATGATCGTGCAATCCGGCGCACGTGCGGCCTTGGCTATGGATCCTTCGGCCTGCAACCGTTCGTGCGGCGGCAAGAACGGTGTGGGCGGCCTCAGGATGACGTCTCTCTCTGCGTTGGTAGATTCGGATCGGGTATGATCATTCCCCAACACAGAAAGCCGGCGGAGATGCCATCTCCACCGGCTCGACCCCCGCGCTGATGCCACAGAATGAGCGGATCAGCCTCGCGCAGTTTGCGAGGCTTCCCGTAGTGGTTGCTGCGGCTTCAGCCGCCGGAGCGCCAGCTCACCGCATCGAGCCGAGCGCGTCGACGAAGAGGTCGTTCTCGTCCGGCGTGTTGTAGAAGTGGGGCGACACGCGGACGTAGCCGGCGCGGTAGTCCACGATGATGCCGCGCTCGGCCAGGCGGCGGACCGCGCCGGGCGCGTCCGGGTGGCGGACGAGGATGATGGCGGAGCGGCGCGCGGGGTCGCGGGCCATCTTCAATTCCCATCCCTCGTCATCCAGCCGCGCGACGAGATGCTCGGTGAGCGCCTTCGTGCGCTCCAGGCACTTCTCCAGCCCCGCCGCGGCGAAGACCTCCAGTCCCCCCAGCGCCGTGTAGACCGTGGGGACGGCGGGGGTGCCCAGGGAGAAGCGCCCGGCGTCCTCGCGGTACTCCAGCTCGTCCACGCGGAAGGCGAACTGGTTCGCCGCCCCGAACCACGAGGTCACGGTGGGGCGCAGCGAGTCGATGAGCTCCTCGCGCACCCAGAGGAAGGCCAGCCCCGGCCCGCCGAGGAGCCACTTCAGCGGCCCGCCCACGTACACGTCCGCGTCCAGCGCGCGCGGGTCGACGGCGATCTGCCCCGCGGCCTGGTAGCCATCGACCAGGAAGAGCGCTCCCGCGGCCCGCGCCGCCTTCGCCACCGGCCCCAGCTCCTGCACGTAGCCGGTGCCGTAGAAGACGTGCGAGGTGGCGACGATGGCCGTCCGCTCGTCCACGTACTCCGCCCAGCGCGCCGGGTCCACCCCGATCCCGTCGTCGCTGGGAACGCGGACCACCTCCACGTCGTGCCGCGCGAGCCACTGGTAGACCAGGGTGGGGAAGTCGAGGTCGGCGACGACGACCTTGTTGCGCTTCGAGTAGTCGACCGCCGAGGCGATGGCCGCCACCGCGCCGGAGACGCTGGGCGAGAGGGCGACTTCGCTGCGGCGCGCGTTCCAGAGCCAGGCCACGCGGTCCAGCAGGTGGCCGATGCGCCCCATCCACAGCTCGTACCAGGCGCTGGCGCCCAAGGTATTCCAGAGCGCCTGGTACTCGCCCAGGTACCCCATCGACCGCGTGCCCAGCGCGCCCAGCGAGCAGGAGTTCAGGTAGGTGCGCGTCTGCAGGATGGGGAACTCGCGGCGGAAGGCCTCGAGCTCCGGATGGGGGACGGTGCTCATGCGCCCACCTCCTCCGCGCCCTCGGTGAGCTCCTCGTCCGACGCGGCCGAAGCGCCGGTCTGCGCGTTGATCTGGTCCAGCGTGTCGACCGCGCGGCGGAGGTGGGGGATGACGATGGAGCCGCCGACGACCAGGCCCACGTTGAAGGCCTCGAGGAACTGGGGGTCGGTGACGCCCTCTTCCTTGCAGCGGACGATGTGGTAGGTGATGCAGTCGTCGCAGCGCAGCACCATCGAGGCGACCAGGCCCAGGAGCTCCTTGGTCTTCACGTCGAGCGCGCCGGGCTCGTAGCAGCGGGTGTCGAGCGCGAAGAAGCGCTTGATCTCCAGGTTGCCGGCTTCCAGGATGCGCTCGTTCATGCGCTCGCGGAACCGGCGGAATTCTTCCAGGCTGTTCGCCATCGCTCGTCGCGCTCATCTCGGGTGGAGTAAGGAGCCGCGCAACCTGCGGCGGCCGTCCTCCCCCGTCAAGCGCCATCCACGTTAGCGGATTCGATATCGGGATCACGCAGGAACGCGGGTGCGGCAGGAGAATCCCGCCGCACCCGCGCCGCTTGCCCGTCCCGCGCTCGCCGCGAAGGCGGGGACGCGGGGTCAGCCCTGCAGCTTCGCCAGCCGCCACGATGGCCGCTTCGGACGCACGCGCGGGCGGCGCCGGCGCGGGACGGCTCTCCCGCGACGGGATCAGCCTTCGCTGCGGCCGCCGCGGAACACGCGCAGGCCATCGCCGCCCATCAGCATCAGCCGCGCATCGCTCGCGCCGTAGCGGCGCATCAGGTCGTGCATCACCGGCTCCTCGCCGTCCCACGGGTAGCCGTAGACCACGTCGAAGTCGATGAGCGGACGGCCCAGCCGGCGGTACGCGGACTCGCCGTCGCCCAGCGTGCCGGTGCGCGAGTCGCCGTCGCGGCCGCGGAAGCGGTAGCCGGTGGGGAACAGGCTTCCCGCCGCGAAGCGCGCCGCCGAGCCGTGCCGCGCCGCCAGCGCGCGTGCCACCTCCACCAGCCGCGCGTCCAGCTCGATCCCGTACGCCTCGAAGCCCAGCAGGTCGGCCAGGATGGTGATGACGCCGGTGGCCGACCCCCACTCCAGGAAGCGCCGCCCCGGCGCGCGCAGCGCCCGCAGCCCCTCCAGCACGCGGGCGTAGTCGCCCGGCATGAAGGGGTGGAAGCCGTTCGCGCGCACCTCGCGGTCGAAGCGCTCCCAGATGTCGCGCCCGTCCGCGATCACCGCCGCCAGCCGCGCCTCCAGCGCCGCGTCGGCGCCGCGGGCCGAGGCGGACGGCGGGGCGCTACTCGCCACCGTCGTCTCCGCCGCCGTCCTCGTCGTCCGCGCCGGTGCGCGCCATCTCCGCGCCCTCCAGCCCGGCGCCCGTGGAGTCGCCGGCGAGCGCGGCCTCGCGGCGGGCGCGCTTCTTTTCTTCCTTCTCTTCCTGCTTGCGCTGCCTGCCGAGCTCCTTGCTCCGCTTCTCGGCGCCGTAGTTGGGGCGTCTGGCCATGACCTGGCTCTCCGTGTGCTCGTGGGTCGCGCGGTCCGGCTCCCGGGCCGCGTCCGGCTCATCCCCGCATCCGCGCAACAAACCGGCCGCGGGGAGGGATGCGGAAAGGGCCACCCCCGCGAGCGGGAGTGGCCCTCGTGGCACCTGCGGCCTGCGCCGAGGTCCCGAAAATCAGCCCACGCGGGCCACGTTCTCGGCCGAGGGGCCCTTGGGGCCCTCCACCGCGTCGAACTCCACGCGGTCGCCTTCGCCCAGCGAGCGGAAGCCGCTCCCCTGGATGGCGCTGTGGTGGACGAACAGGTCCTTGCCGCCGTCCTCCGGCGTGATGAACCCGAAGCCCTTGCTGTCGTTGAACCACTTCACGGTTCCGGTGGTACGCATACGCACTCCTGTGTTGATGTCCGGCCTGCCGAGGGTGCGGTATCTCCGTACTCACCGACTGTCCGTCGCGGGGAAAGGCGCCCCGCACGCGGGAGGAAGACAGAAAAAAAGGGACCGGACAGCAGCTGTCCAGGTCCCCTTCGGCTGAACTTTTTCTCCGTGCACGAAGGATAGCGGGAACCGGCGGAAATGTCAAATCCGTCAGGTCGCGCAGCCCGGATCACACGGTCTCGGTGGCCGAGCCGCGGAAGCCGCTGAGGCACGCCCGCGTCCGCTCGTCCAGCAGCCGCTCGAGCGCCGACGAGCCCGCCTGCAGCGCGCGCTCGTCGCCGGCCAGCGCGTGGCGCAGCGCGTCGGCGCACACGCCGCTCACCAGCCCGACCTCGCGGAGGAGCTGGTCCTCGCTCCACCCCAGGCGCTGCCGCTGGGCGCCGTGCAGCTCGCCGATCAGCCGCTGGATGCGGTTGCCGTCGGCCAGCAGCTCGCTGGCCTCGCCGCTGGCGCCGGCCAGGATGGCCAGCGAGTTGGCCACGTCGGTCACCAGCGTGCCCAGGTGGTCGGCGATGTCCACGTCGCTGATCTCGTCGGTGAAGCCCAGCGCGGGCTCGGCGCGCGCGCGCCGGACGAAGTCGTCCACGGTGGGGCTCAGCTGCCGCATCAGCGCCTCGCCGGCGGCGGCCAGGCCGCGGCGCCGGGCCGCGCGCCCGTTCTCCGGCGGCGGCGAGCCCTCGGTCTCCGCCCGCTCGGCCACGGGCGCCGGCGCGGCCGCGCCGGCGGGGAGGCGCAGCACGAACACCGCGCCGGGGCCGTCGCCCGCGGGCTCCAGCGTCACGTCGCCCCCCATCAGCCGCGCCAGGCGGCGGCTGATGGGAAGCCCCAGCCCGGTGCCGCCGTGGCGCCGGGTGAGCCCCGCCGCGCCCTGCACGAAGGGCTCGAAGATCCGCTCGGCGTCTTCCGGCTTCACCCCCTCGCCGGTGTCGGAGACGGCGAAGCGCAGCCACGGCCCGCCGTCCTTCCCCGTGTCTTCCTGCCGGCACCGCAGGGTCACGCGGCCGCCGGCGGGGGTGAACTTGATGGCGTTGGAAAGGAGGTTCACCAGGATCTGGCGGACGCGGTACTCGTCGCCCACGTAGCGCAGCCCGGCGGCCTCGCGCGTCTCGTCCACCAGCGTGAGCAGGCGCCCCGCGGCCTGGGGGCGCACCAGCGCCAGCGCGCCGCGGGCCGTTTCCGGCGCGCTCACTACCTCGTGCTCCACCGCCAGCCGCGCCGTCTCGCTCCGGGAGAAGTCCAGCACGTCGCTCACCAGCCGCAGCAGGTGGCGGGCGCTTTCCTGCGCGCGCTGCACGTAGGCGCGCTGCGCGTCGGCCAGCGCGCCGCTGACGTCCATCTCCAGCAATTGCAGGTAGCCGATGATGGCGTTCAGCGGCGTCTGCACCTCGTGCGTCACGGTGGAGACGAACTCGTCGCGGGTGCGCAGCGCCGCCTCGGCGGCGTCGCGCGCGTCGCGCAGGTTCTCCTCGGCGGTGGTGGCCTCTTCCAGCGCCTGCTCCACCTCCACCAGCGCCTGGTCGGCGGCCTCGCGGGCCTCCACGGCCTCGCGGTGCAGGCGGGCGTTGTCCACCGCCATGGCCGCGCGGCGGGCCAGGTCCTCGGCCATCACCACGTCGATGTCGCCGAAGCGCCGCCCGCTCTCGGCGGTCACGAAGGTCATGGCCCCCAGCACCGTTCCCCGCGCCACCATGGGAACGATCACGTACGAGCGGATCCCCAGCCCGCGCAGCAGCTCCAGGTGCCCATCGTCGTGCGCGGCGGCGGCCAGCGCCTCGTCCGACACGTCGAACACCATCTCGGGGCGCCCGGTGCGGATCACCCGCGGCGCGCCGATCAGGTCGGTGCTGCGGGGGGGATAGTGCGCGTGCAGCCGGCGCGCGGCGTCCTGCTTGCCGGGGTCGGGGTGGACCACGGCGATGCGGCGCACGTCGCCGCCCTCCTCCAGCACGTCGACGATGCACCACGCGTCGAGGTAGGGGAGCGACATGCCGGCCACGGTGGTGAGCGTGGCCTCGTAGTCCAGCGAGTCGGCCAGGCAGCGGCTGACCTCGGCCAGGAACGAGAAGCGGTCGCGGCTGGCCTCGGCCAGGTCGCGCTCGCGCTCGGCGGACCGCAGCGCCTCCTGCTCGCGCGAGGCGTCCGCGTCCGCGCCGGGGGACGGGGCGGACGCGCCTCCGTGGGAGCGCGGAGTGGCCGGGGAGGGCGAGCCCTCGGTCTGTTCGGTGGTGCTCAAGTCGTGGGTCCCCCGCGCGCGATTCCGGCGTCCTGACGCGCGTGGTGGGGAGCGCGGCGGGATAGAGCGTGGTCCGCTCGCCCCCCGCAGACGCAAATCCGTGACCCGGCCGCGGGTGGAGCGGGGAGATACCGCGCATCTCCCCGGCAGGGGAAGGCGAGCGGGAAACCCCCGGCGATCCGCCGATCGCCGGGGCTTTGCTGTCTCCATCCGATCGTCCCTGCGCGCACGGGACGCCGGATCGCCGCTGGCTGAATGGAAGTTCGCGGGCTAGCCCTCTCACCGGCGGCTGAAGCCGCAGCAACAACTACGGGAAGCCTCGCAAACTGCGCGAGGCTGAATCCGCTCACCAAGCGGGATCGGCGCTCACGACCGAGCTCCTTTCATCCTCCTGGATGCGGGACGCGGGGACGATTCAGTAGCGGGTGAGCGTGCCCAGCCGGGTGTCGTACGACGCCACGCGCGTCCAGGCGTGCCCGCTGCCGGCCGGGCGGACGGCCCAGAAGTCGAAGTCGGCGTACTGGCGGTCGCCCGCGGGGTTCAGCACCGTCCATCCCGTGGCGCCGTAGAACGAGCCCGCCGTGGCCACGAAGCGCGCCGACAGCTCGTCGATGGAGACGGAGCGCGGCGAGGCCAGGTACGCCTGCGCCGCCACCCACACCGCGTCGTACACGGCCAGCGCGAAGGCGTCGGGGTCCGTTCCCGAGCGCGCCTTGATCCGCGCCGCCAGCGGCTGCCACTTCTCCGCGGCCGACGGGTCCAGCCCGAACAGCGGGGCGGGGAAGCCCACCTGCTCGGCGAAGGCCACGGCGGCCGGGCGGGCGAGCAGGGGGCTGGTCTGGGCGATGCCGTCGGCGCCGTACCAGCGCACCGAGGCCAGCGCCGGGTTCGCCGCGGCCAGCGCGAACACGTCGGCCGTCTCGTCGAAGCCGGCGTAGTACACGGCCACCTGGCCGGCGGGGTGCGTGGCGAGCGCCTGCTGCACCTGCATGGCCAGCGCCGCGACGGTGGCCGTGTAGCTCGTCGCGTTCGCAGCATACTCCACCCCGGCCGATACGGTGGCGCCCTGCGCGGCCATGCGCGCCGCCGTAGCCGTGTGCAGCCCCTGGTTCCCCGCGTCGCCCCGCCAGATGGGCACCACGGCGCGGATCCCGTCGCTCCACATGAGCGCCGACGCGGCCACGCCCTCCAGGCTGTCGGCGGGGGTGAAGCGGAAGATGCGGTCGTTCTTCACCGCCAGCGTTCCCGCGGTGCTCGACTGGCTCACCACGATCACCGGGTTGGCGTCCACGTACGGCTTCAGCGTGGCCAGCTCGGCGCTGGACTGCGGCCCGATCACCACCTGCACGCCGCTCTCGCGCAGCGACTGCACGGCGGCCAGCGCGGTGGCGGGGTCCAGCTTGGTGTCGCGCACGTCGGCGCGGAAGGTGATGCCGCGCCCGGCGGTGTACGCGTTCACGTCCTCCACGGCGAGCTCCATGGCCGCCTTGCTGGTGACGCCGAGCGAGGCCCAGTTGCCGGTGAGCGAGAACACGCCGCCCAGCACCACCTCGCGGTTGTCCGCGCCGGTGGAGTCGCTGCACGCGGCGGTCGCGGCGACAGCAATGGAGACGGCAACGAGCGCAGCGGCCCTGCAGCCGCGCCGCAGCACGCGCGGCGCCGGATGATCGGTCATCGAGAGATTCCTGTGGAGGGGGAGATGCGGGAAGGTGGGACGGCGCCGTCGTGGACGCCGTTTCGCCGCGACGGTAAGCTCGGCACACACGCGTTTCCGCGCAAGCCACCCGCGCGATCCCGGGGAAAGGGCCTGACGCCGCGTCCACAGGACGAAAGGAGATCGATCGTGAGCGCCGATCCGCATAGCGAGCGGATCAGCCTGGCGCAGTTGCGAGGCTTCCCGTAGTTGTTGCTGCGGCTTCTTCAGCCGCCGGTGAGGGGCCAGCCCGCGAACTTTCACTTCGCGAGCTCGCCCAGCGCGTTCGAGTACTTGTTGCTGACCCGCGCTTCGGCCTCGACAACGCGGGCTGAATCGGGATCAAACGGCGTCAGCAGAATCCCGTTCTCCGTCTCCACCGCATATGCCTTGTCACCCGGCCCAAGGTTCAGACGGTCGGTCATCGCCCTGGGCAGTGTGACGCCGAGCGCGCCGCCGTACTGTTGGAACGTGACTTCCTCGATCATCGGGAATCTCCAGACTGGTTACACCTGATAGATCAACAAGCGTGGGATCAGCAACCGGCTGCCGCGTGGGCTGCGCGCGTGCTACCGCGCCCCAGGGCCGGCCCGTCACCGCCCGGCCCCGGTTCGCTCCGGCCGCGGCGTGAGTTCGAAGACGACGCTGACGCTCGCCCGCACCGCGATCTGCCCGGGCGTGGTGGGGCCTTCCACCGAGGCGCTCTCGCCGGAGCCGCTCACGTTCTGCACCACGTTCATCCCCATCGCCCCGCCGCGCTGGCCCCATCCCTGGCCGTATCCCGAGTACCAGCCGTTCGACCCTTCGCCGATGGTGAGCGGGTCGCCGAGGCGCATCCCCAGCCGCTCGCCCAGCGCCTGCGCCTTCTCGCGCGCGGCGTCGGCCGCCAGCGCGCGGGCGCTGTCGCGATAGGCGCGCAGCCGGGTGACGCGGAAGTCGATGCCGTGGATGTGCGTGGCGCCGGCGCCCAGAGCGTCGGTCAGCAGCGGCTCGAACGCCGCCATGTCGCGCAGGGTGATGACGATGCTCTTCCGCACCACGAAGCCCGCCACCCTCAGCTCGCCATGGGTGCGGTCGTCGTAGCGCGGCTCCGCGACGAAGTAGTCGGTCTTCACGCGCTGCTCGGGAACTCCGCGCGCGCGTGCGGCGCGGATCACGGCCGCCACGCGCGCGTCGTTGTCGTTCCGGGCCGCCTGCAGGCTTGCGGCGAAGGTCTCCACCCCCAGCGTCAGCACCACTTCGTCTGGCGGCACGCGGATCTCCGCCTCGCCCGTCACGGAGATGGTGCGGCGCGCGTCCGCGGCGATCGGCTCGGGCCGGTCCTGGGCCGCGGCGGGAGCGGCGAGCACGCACGCGGCAAGAATGGCTGCGGACAGGAAACCGTTCATCGTCTGCCTCCGGAAGGTGGGGATGGAGATGCGGCGCCGCCGATGCCACCGTCGCGGAGCCGGAAGATCAACGCGGGGGGACGTGCCGAGCCGCACGGATGCGGGGGATGGACATCGTGAGATCGTTGGCGCGGCAGCATCCTTGCCATCGGCATCACCCCGATGCCGGTCGGCGCCGCGAAAGGCGCGGCGGCAGCGGTCCAGCCAGGCGCAACGGGAGGTTTCCATCACCGGATTCAAACGAGGCGACGCGGTCGCCATCGCCCTGGCCGCCGCCGCCGCGGGGCTGGCGGCGGTGCTCACCTTCGCGCACGCGGGGCCGGTGGCGGGCTTCGCCTCGTGCGCGGCGGCGCTGTCGCTGCTGGCGATGATGGTGGGGCGCGGCACCGAGCAGCTGGGAAGCCGCATGGGCCCGGGCGCCACCGGCGTGCTGCAGAGCGCGCTGGGAAACCTCCCCGAGCTGTTCGTGTGCATCTTCGCGCTGCGCGCCGGGCTGGTGCAGGTGGTGCAGGCGGCGCTGGTGGGCTCCATCCTGGCCAACTCGCTGCTGGTGCTGGGTTTGGCGCTGCTGGTGGGCGGGCTGAAGAACGGCACCCAGCGCTTCGGGTCCGAGGCGCCGCGGATGGCCGCCACGCTGATGATGCTGGCCGTGGCCGCGCTGGCCGTTCCCACGCTGGCGGCCGGCCTGCACACCCCCGCGGCCGCGCACGAGGCGGCGCTGAGCGTGGCCTGCGCGGTGGTGCTGCTGGCCGTGTTCGCCGCCAGCCTGCCCTTCTCGCTGCGCGCCGACCCCGCGGTGGTGTGCGACGACGGCGAGGCCGCGCACGAGGCGTGGCCGGTGTGGCTGGCCATCGCGGTGCTGGTGGGCGCCAGCGTGGGCGCCGCCTTCGTCAGCGACTGGTTCGTGGAGGCGCTCAGCCCGGCCATGAAGACGCTGGGCATCTCCGAGGCGTTCAGCGGGCTGGTGGTAGTGGCCATCGCGGGGAACGCGGTGGAGAACGTGGTCGGCATTCAGCTGGCCGCCCGCAACCGCCCCGACTACGCCATGAGCGTGATCCTGAACAGCTCGCTGCAGATCGCGCTGGCGCTGGTGCCCATGCTGGTGCTGGCCAGCATCTTCGTGGCCCCCGCGCCGCTCACGCTGGTGATGCCGCCGCTGCTGGTGGCCGCCATGGCGCTCAGCGCGGTGGTCAGCGCGTTCATCGTCTACGACGGCGAGTCCATCTGGCTGGAGGGCGTGGCGCTGATCGGCCTCTACGGCATCATCGCCGCCGCGTTCTGGTGGGGGTGATGGCGAATCCTGCAACGGGCGATGCGACACGCCGCGGGATGACGAGAAGGGTCGCGGGGTTGGATGTCGGTGGATAAACGAACGAGGGCTCCCGACCGGGCGCCCTCGTTCGATTCCGGCTCCGCGGGACTCAGAACCCGATGCGGCGCGTGTCCGGGGCCAGCATCGACAGGTCGTCGTCGATGTCCTCGGCGAGCAGGTCCGTCAGCTCGTCCACCGTCACCGCGCCGTCCACCGCCGCGCGCGAGGCCATCCGCGCGTAGGCCTGCTCGAAGAGCGAGCGGGCGAACCGGGCGTTGCCGAAGTCCTGCTTCCCGGTGGCGCGGGCGAAGACCCGCTCCGCCGCCTCGCAGGCGCCGGGGGCCAGGCCGATGTTCACGTCCTTCGCCATCCGCTCGAAGATCTCGCGCAGCTCCCCGGGGGTGTAGTCGGGGAAGTCGATGTACGTCTTGAAGCGGCTGCGCAGGCCGGGGTTGGAGCCGATGAACTCCTTCATCTCCTCCTCGTACCCGGCCACGATCACCGCGAACTGGCTGCGGAAGTCCTCCATCGCCTTCACCAGCGTGGCGATGGCCTCGTGGCCGAAGTCCACGCCGCTGCTGGGCGTCAGCGAGTACGCCTCGTCGATGAAGAGCACGCCGGGCTTCGTCCGGTCGATCACCTCGCGCGTCTTGATCGCCGTCTGGCCTACGTACCCGGCGATCAGGTCCGAGCGGCTGGCCTCGGTGAACTTCGCCCCGGGAAGCGCCCCGGCCGCGGCGTAGAGCCGCGCCACGATGCGCGCCACCGTCGTCTTCCCCGTCCCCGGCGGGCCGGTGAACACCAGGTGCAGGCCGGGCTGCACGGCCTTCAGCCCCGCCTTCTCCCGCTCGCGGTTCGCCTGTACCACCGCGATGATCTTGCGCACCTGGGCCTTCACCGCCCCCAGCCCGGTGAGCTCGTCGAGCTCGGCCAGGATCTCGGCGATCGTCTCCCCTTCCTTCGCCGCGGCGGCGGAGTCGGTCGCGACGCTGGCCCCCTGCTGCGCCGTGTCGGCCGTCTGCGTCCCCGCCGCGCCCCCGCCGGCCTCGCCCCCCGCCGGGAACGCCTGCTTCAGCGCGGCGACCGCGTCGTCGTCCGTCTTCAGCGCGTCGAGCATCGCGGTGGCGGCTTCGCTGATGGACGGCGTCCCGTACGAGCTCCCCGCCGGCTCCAGCGAGCGCTTCGCGGGCGCGAAGCACGCCTCGCAGTCCGGGCGCTGGCGGAACTGCTTGGCCAGCGCGTACAGGACGTGGCGCGGCTCCACCGCGGCGTGCGAGTACGCCTTGGCGGCCGACATCGCCGCGTCGTGGATCACCGTGCGGATCATGGCCGCACCTCAGGCGAAGTCGGACAGGCGCTTGCCGCCGAACTTCCCCATCAGCTCGTCGTCCAGCTTGTCGGCGGTTCCCAGCACGCCGTACATGGCCGACGACAGCTCCTCCTCGTCCAGGTAGTCGCCCAGCAGCGTGTGCGACATCAGCAGGAACAGCTTTCCCGGGGCGTCGTTGTCGTCGTAGGCCACCACGTGCCCGAAGTAGTAGTTGCCCCCCTGCCTGGCGATCCACTCGAACAGCTCCGGCGTGGGAGGAACCTCCCAGAGGATGGGGGACGAGAGCTGGACCAGCGTCTGCGGATCGCCGTTCTTGTCCACGCCCCAGTCCTGGACGCTCACGTTCACGCGCGTGCTCACGTCCGTGAAGGTCACGCTGATCGAGCTCCCCTGTAGCGAGATGCGAAGCCCCATCGGCCCCGTCAGGATGCGCTGCACCTTCATCATGGTCTGGTCGACGTTCGCCATCGGTTTCCTCCCTCGCGGTGGGCGTGGATGCGGTGAGAACAGCGGGTTACGAGGATTGCGTCCGGCGGCAGGCTGCGCAAGGAATTTGATCGGGCGGGTCGATGCGGGAGGTGGATGAGCCGCGAGCCGGCCGGGTGGGCGGGTGGGTGCTGCGCGATGATCGAGGGACTACCAGCGACGAGCGGCCCGAGGCGATCTCCGGGCCGCTCGTCGTTCACGGCCCCCTCAGCCCGAGACGAGCCGCCAGAGCTGGCAGGCGCCCTGTTCCCAGTCCGAGCCGGGGTTCAGCCCCATCGTGTTGGTGCAGTGGACCGCGTCCAGGTACTGGCCTCCGTGCTTCAGCTGGAGCCGGTAGTATCCGCCGCCGGCCGGAACGAGCTTCCATAGCTGGCACGCGCCGCCCTCCCAGTCCGACCCCGGGTTCAGGCCCATGGTGGAGGTGCAGTGGTTCGCGTCCAGGTACTGCCCGCCGTGCTTCAGCTGGAGCCGGAAATATCCCCCGCCCGCGGGGACGAAGCGCCAGAGCTGGCACGCTCCCTCCTCCCAGTCCGATCCCGGGTTCAGCGAGATGGGCGAGCCGCAGTGATCGGCGTCCAGGTACTGGCCCCCGTGCTTCAGCTGTAGCCGGAAGTACACGTCCTGCGCCGCGGCGTTGTGCGCGACCAGTCCCTGCCCGATGCCGCCGAGCAGGAGGGCGAGGATGATCCGGGTGATCCAGGACAGCGTGCGTGAGTGACGTGGGGAGGGGACGTTCATGTGCACCTCTCTGGGGAAGGCACCGGAGCGACGTGCGGCGGAGCTGCAGCCGTTCCGGTCTGGCCGCGTTTGCCGGCGGCGCGACGCAGGGATGCATCGCGGATTGGAGCGCGAGAGGCGCCCAGCCGCCGGCCGGCGGCATCGTGCCCGGCATACGTGCACGACCCAAGCCCCGATCCAGATGTTTCTCCGCGTGCGTGCCAAACGGCCCAATGGCTTGTCCTTCCACAACTTGCGGACTCGAGCGGCCCACCGGCGTGGTGCGGCGGGCGTGGTCCAGATGATCGTCGCGCGGGACAAGTTTGTCCCGCGAACGGTCCTGGAAGCATGTCCGCGTGGTCTGCGGAATCATCGGCTCGGCGGCAGCGCCTGCGTCGGCGAGGGGGCGGAGTTACGCGTGGACCGTGGGAGGAACGGAAGAGGACGCGGAGAAGGATTCCCTTCCGCGCCCTCTTTTTGTTACGATTCGGAAGAACGTGCCACGACTGGCGTACATGCGTGCATGGGCCGCAGCCACATCGTACCCCGTGGGCATAGCGCCGCCGACGAACGCTGCGCCGGAAGGTGCGCGGCGCGGCGGCGTTCCCCGCCTTCAGCCCGTCGCGCAAGGGTTGTAGCAGGACTCCTGGAAGGTGCATCCCGCCTGGCAAGAGAAGTTGTTGCAGGTGTTCGCGTTCCTGGTCGCGTCGTGCGCGTGCACGGTGCCGCCCGATTCGTTGCGCACGGACGCGGGCGCGAACGACTCCACCGCCAGGTCGTCGAGGTCCAGCTTCAGCTTGCGCATCTCCGGCTCCTTCGGCAAAGGGTGACAGCTGCTCTGTAGTCATGAGGGCGGCAAAAACAACGCCGAATGTTCCAGTCACCGCCGCATCCTGCAGCCCGGCGGCAACTCTCGCGGAGAGGTGCCGCGGACACCGCTCGGACAGCGGAGCACACACGTCGGGTGATGCATCGACGATCGGACGGCGCTCGCGGCCGCGAAGCCGCGTTCCTGAGGATCCCTGAACTCAGAGTCCGAACGCCTCCGTCACCTGTTCCGCCAGCTCGGCCTCGGAGATGGTGGCATCGACCGCGATCATCCGCAGGTCCAGACGCCCCGCCTCCTGGTACAGGCGCTCGGTGAACATCCGGTCGCGTTCGAGCAGGTTGGCGAGCGCGCGGTCCGGGTCGCTGGTCTTCCGGGCGATCTCCCACAGCGTGCCCCGGCTGTCGAACGCGGCCCGGCGGAACTCGGGTGTCGGCAGCAACCAGACGGCGTGACGGGGATTGGCGAGCAGCGGCTTCACCAGCCGCGGCAGCAGCCGGAAGCCCTCCACGATCACGCCCGGCCGCGTGGGAAGGCGCAGGAGGTCTTCGATGATGAAGTGGAAGCCTTCGCCCTGGAACCAGTGGAAGGTCTCCAGCATGGTCCGCGGAGACCGGTTCAGCCACCGCTCGTCCATGTCCATCGCGGCGAACGCGGCCAGCAATGGGCAGTCGCCAGGCGTGCTGCGGCGCGCGTGATCCGGCATCACGTCGTCGGTGGCGTAGACACGCATCCCGTGCCGCGCCGCCACCCGCCGGGCGATGGTCGACTTGCCCGCGCCGCTCCCGCCCCCGATCCAGTAGACGTGCCCCAGCCGCTCCTGCAACGCCGCGGCGTCGGCGATCTCTCCGAACGCAGGCTCGGGTTGCGTCACGGTTACAGATCGTATGGGTCGAAGATCTCAATCGAGAAGTGGAAGCCTTCGTAGGTCTGGATCAGCTCCACCCAGTCCTCGAAGCTCACGAACCGCCCGTCTGCTGCAACGCCGCCGTAGCCGATCCGTCCCTTCAACACGTCGTGGGACAGTGCCAGCCGCCCGCCATCCAGCCGAAGATACCGCGTAGACAGCTCGCGCCTGATCGTCTGTCTCAACCGTCCCAGCGCAAGGTATGGATCGGATTCCGACATTGCGGCGAATTCAAATCGACCCGGATCCTCGGCGACTTCCACCGCCGTGAGGAACCGGTGGTCGTCGCTGCGGGCGAAGTCGATGACGAACTCGTGGGTATCGCCGCAGCAGTCCACAAAAGACTCGCGGATCGGAAAGCCGGGATCGGCCTCTTCACTCGCCTGTCGGATCATGCGTGAGCCTCAGGTTGGTTGTGGTACCCGGCCACGATCATCACCCCATTCTGGCCAAGCCGACACCGTCTACCTCCGCCCGATCGCCGTTCGTCGGAGCTTCGGCCCGCCGGCCGCTGCTGGGATTACTCCGGGATTTCCCAGCTTGTCGGTTCCCTTCTCGGGGCATCGTTCTTCTGATGGCGGAAGGTCGAGATGAACGCATACACCAGCTTGCGCGCGCGATTCACTCCGCCCAGCGGACGGTGCTCCGGCAGGCTGTGCCAGGGAGTGAACGACAGGTTCTCGCCGAACTCCCTCTGCCGCTCGCTGTCGAAGCTCTGCCGCGGAATCACGATCGACGCGACTTTCCTGTATGGAGACGCGGCTTCGCTCCACTCCTTCCCGGGATCCTCGATGGGCATGGTGCCGGCGTCGGTCCGACGTTGCACCGCGAAGTCGAACCGGGCGTCGCCCGCCTCCAGCTGTCGGACCATCGCCCTGCGGAGAAAATCGTCCCCCGCGGGCTTGGGGATCGGATCGGTGGCGCTGGCCCGCGGGATCGCGGAATACTTGACGGCGGTGTCGCCCCAGAGATACGGCGTCGTGCTGAAATAGCGGACCTGCAGGGGGTTTCCGAACTTCTTCAGGGCTTTGAGGACGTTCCGGGTCATGCGCAAATGGGTCAGGTAGAACCACAGCTGCGCGACGATGCCGCTCTCCATCGCCTTCAGCAGGCCGTCGAATTCCTCGACATCTTTAGTGACGAACACCGGGGTGCTGATCAGGATGAAATCCTGCGTCTGCTCGTCCCTTTCCTCGTCCAGCAGCTTCTCGCCCGGCACGCCCATCAGCTTGATGGCCATGCCGCGAATGTCGGGCTTGCTGTCGGGGGAGATGCGGTTGCTCTGGTTGGAGAACCGGATCCAGGCGGGATACGTCTTCGGCTCCTTGAAGATGCCGATCCGGAGATCCGCCGGCAGATCCGGCTCGACGATGAATTCGGCCCTGACGACGCCGTGCATCTTCGGATGCGCGTCGCGCCGCATGATTCCGGTGGGGTTCTCCTTGACGATCTTGGCCTTGAGCCGGTCGGCGATCGATTGCGCGAAGGCGGACTCATCCGGGGGTGGGGATTCCTGGGCCAGGTGGCCGGCGAAGGCCATGACGCCTCCTTGTAGTGGATGCGAGTCCTACGGACCGCTGGACGCCGGGCGTCGCGTCGATCTTGGCTTTCATGGTAATCGTGGCGGATTGTGGTGCACAGCCTGATCACGCTTTCCCGCGCCGCCCTGCCACAGTGATTCCCGCTCCGACCATGCCGCCGGTCGCCGTGATCCTCGTAGTCCGTCCGCCGGTGCGGACGCGTATTCATTGTGGTTCCGCTGAGCACGTCCTATCCTGCGGGTAATCATTTGATCCTCCAACCGAAGGGCTCCGCGATGAAGAAATCTCTCCTTCCCGTGCTCGTTCTGTCGCTCACGTTCGCGGCTGTGGAGTGCCGTGCGCAGCGAGTGCGTAATCCCTGGGCTCCCGTGAACCGCGATCCGGTGGGCAACACGCTTTATTTCCTGAAGGACAGCGTTGTCGAGGAAGGCAACGGCGTTCGCGTAGCGTGGCTCCGGATCACGTACAAATTCCTCACGCAGCACGGAATGGCAAGCGGGTTCGGGCCCTTGCACGACATGGTGGAGATGCGCTATCGATTCGATTGTCCCGGCCGTCGCCTCCAGCGGCTGGAAAGCCGTGAGCGGATGGCCGGCGAGATCGTGCACGAGCATCCCGCCAACCCGGACGCCCCGTGGGAACTTCCGAACACCAGTCCAGTCCTGCGCGACGCATGGAGACGGGTGTGTTGACGATCTCCAGGCACTCTACGGAACCACGGAGTACGTCCGCGCGGGCCCAGGCGGACCGGCCTCGATAGCATCCTGATCCTCGGCAGCGGGCCCATCGTGACCGGGCAGGCGGCCGAGTTCGACTGAGACAGATTACCGTCAGGATGACTGATCTAGGCCGGCGGTCGAGTCTTCGGGTACCTTGGATGCACTCGAAGATTTCTCCTTGAGCTTGTTGCGTTCGATCGACACACCCCAGCCATAAACATCTGGATCCCCTGGATACAAATGCATGCGAGATGAGCGGAGACGCCCAAAGAACCACCTTGGCGGTGCCAACTCCGTAGGAAAGTTTGGCTCAGAGTCCGGCCAGATCGTAGATGCTATTACGGAGACGAGCAGAGCCGGAAGCAGGACTGCCAGAACGGGAAGGACGAGTAGCCACACATAATCCCAACTTCCGGTCGTCCAACGGTAAACCAGAGGAGTAAGAACCAACGCAGCAAGCTGCAGAACAATTCCAAGACTACATCCGACTATGTCGAGGAGACCACTAGACTTGGCTTCAGAGGCCGATTTTACCCCCTCAGGCATTCCGATTACATCCCCTAACACCTTGATCTCACCACCCGGGGCGGTAGTGAGTACTTTTACCAGTCCACCATCCAAATGGTCGAGAAAGTCGAATTGTATGAGTGCTGTTCCGCCGTCGGCTCGCAACTCTGGAGCGACCACACGAAAGTTCGTAACCTCGCGCCGCACGCCAGCCCCGGAAATGTCGAGCACGCGCGGGCTATGAACTTCTAAACGAAGGGGATTCGCCGGAGCGATATCCGAATTGCGAATGGGTTCACGTCCAAGATTCGCAATCCGCACGAAGCGTACGAAGGCACTGTCTATGATCTCCTCTTCTGCTCCTTTCCGCTGATAACGGATAGACAGCGAAAATTCATCGTCAGGCGACAGCGCAGTAGCAAGCGGAACTGCCGGCGTTACGTCAAACTGGAGTTCCTTACGTCGGGTCGCAGAACGCGCATAGTAAATCGCGTAGATGAATCCTGCGATTGATGCAATCCCGCCAATCAACCCGATTGCTTCAAGGGTGGTCACGTACGGTTCGGGGGCTAAGTTGGAAACCGCGCATGCGTTCAGCGGAGATGTAGAAGGTATTCAGGTGTTTTTGGTTCGACAAGCCGGTGGCGGAGTTGCCTCACCTTTCCTCCACTCCCCCGGCCGCATAGATTCCCGCTCCGACCGACACACTCGCGTCACGCCTGCGCCGGCCCAGCCCCTCGGGGGGGATGGGCCGGCGCTCGTGCGAACGCGCGCAGCACACGCATCTCAGACGCAAGCGAAACAGGCCGGTGCCCAAGCTGACCGACCTCCACAGCATCCTCATCCTCGGCAGCGGGCCCATCGTGATCGGGCAGGCGCGCGCCGGCTAACGGGGGTTACTTTCCGAGCAGCGACCAGACGTTGAAGCCCACGCCCAAGCCGAGCCATGCCCGCCGGTCGTAGTCCCACTGGTGTGCCACGCTGCCGACCGCGAAATCCACGCCTCCGAAGAGTCCGAACTCCAAGCCCCGGAACCCTGCCAGCACCGTCAGCCCCGGCGACAGAACACCCACGTTCGTCTCACTGGTAACGGGCTTCGCAGCCGACAAGCTGGTTGCCGAATCCACCTCAACCGTTGAGGCGCCGAAAAATCCGCCGAGCGTAATCGACCAGTCCTTCTGGATCTCGTTGTCACCATGGTTCAGGTACGTGTAGCGCACTCTACCCCAGGTGTACCCGCCGTAGACAGCGGTTGTGAGGCCGGTACCCACGCTCGCGGATATCTGCTGCCCGTTATTCGCCCGGTATCCGGGGCGGTACTGGATCGGGATCGTGACCGCGCCGATCGTCCGAGCGTGGTAGCGAAACTGCAGCGACTGCCGGTTCTTCAACTGGAAGTAGTAGTCGATGTCCCGCACCTCCTCGGGTGTGAGGTGGACCGTCGGGGAGTCTGTCCGCGGAATGGGATTGACTGGGGGCCAGAAGTTCACGTGCAGGCGCGAGGGTTGCTCTTCGTCCACGTAGATGGTAGCGCGGTGACCAGGGAACGCGAGCGCGCGAGAGGGACCGGCTGCGATCGAGTCGTCCGTCGGCAGTTTGTACGGGTAACTCAACTCGAGCGTGTCATCGGCTTTCTCGGTCCTGGTGACCAACGCACCGGCGCGAAGGTTGGGGTTGACGTGATTCGGCCCATAGTCCCACATCAACGAGATGGTGTCGGCCGCAGTCGCGGCGCGGTCGAGCGGCTTCATCAGGATCGTCATCCGTGGGATCGTGACCCTGTACCCGATCTGAGTGGGCTGCGCGGCGGCCGGATGCAAAAATGCTGAGAGCATCAGGAAGAGGGCCCCGATCCAGCTTACGCGTGAACGAGACATGGGTGGTTTCTGGTTCTGGGTGCGTGGGCGGGTGAGCCGAGTGCAGCACCCGCAGCCCGGCAGTATGGATGGACGTGGCCGAGAATTTTTCCGTACTTTGCGGACTTCCATGGCGGCGCTATTGAACGAGAGGCGGTCTTGCTGTCGAGGGAGCCCTTCCGACGAATAGAGCCCCGTATGATTCCCGCTCCGACTGACATCCTCGCGTCCGCCTGCGCCGGCCCAGCCCTCGAGCACGCCGGCGCTCGTGCGAACGCGCGCAGCACACGCATCCAGCAGCCAGGCGAAACAGGCCGATGCCCAGGTGGACCGACCTCCACAGGGTCCTCATCCTCGGCAGCGGGCCCATCGTGATCGGGCAGGCGGCCGAGTTCGACTGCTCGGGGACGCAGGCCGTCCGCGCGCTGGGCGAAGTGGACGGAACTACGTCGTATCTCCCCACCTGCAATCCAACGTACTTGGGATTGTTTCTCTCGCCGCGGGCAGTTACGACGGTTCACCCCGGGTGCCTACTGTCTCTTCGTGAGCAAGCTTCGACCCTCGATCCTCAGCGCGCAGATGAGTGAGGAACAAGCAGATGGTGCTAAGGCAGAAAAGCACCATCTGAAGCGATCTAAGGAAATTCTGATCCAGAACTGCACCGTCTGCCCCGGGGGGCGATTTCACGCGTTCCTGAAGCTGGAGCCAGTCTGTATCAGTGGCAGGCCGAGGAGAGTTTAGGACAACGTCAGTAACATACCGCGCATTTGCCTGATCGAAGTGACGACCAATGTGATCATCCATCTCAATCGCCGCCAATGTCATCGCAGCCGCGATTATGATTAGGAGAAAGAGGGCGGACCACGAATCAAAGCCATTGCCGCCCGCTTTCTTAGCGCGTGTTCGTATCGCCAATCCGAGAAAAATTATCGATGCAAAGGACCATTCCGGTAAGTAGAAGATTCCAAACGGCAGATCGAAGTGAAAAGCGGTTACCACGAAAAGCACTGCGAGAATCGGCAGTAGGGGATATGCCACATCACCAACGAGTAATTCGAATAGCCTGACAGTTGAAGAAAGCACGCTCAGTGATCGGGGGAATTTCATGGGAAGGAGTTCGTGGCTGGATGTCAAGGGAGAAAGCTCGCGGTCAGGAGCGTGTAATTCTTGTTGTGCATGCGCGTGGTTGCAAGGTTGCCGAGCGTGCCTTTACCGCTCTACGCCACGGTGTTCGCAAAGACTTTCCCCACCGTTCCCGACCGCATAGATTCCCGCTCCGACGACTACCCTCGCGTCGCGCCTGCGCCGGCCCAGCCCCTCGGGGACGGGCCGGCGCTCGTGCGAACGCGCGCAGCACACGCATCTCAGACGCAAGCGAAACAGGCCGATGCCCAAGCGGACCGACCTACAGAGCATCCTCATCCTCGGCAGCGGGCCCATCGTGATCGGGCAGGCGGCCGAGTTCGACTACTCGGGGACGCAGGCCGTCCGCGCGCTGCGCGAGGAGGGGTACCGCGTGATCCTGGTCAACAGCAACCCGGCCACGATCATGACCGACCCCGACCTGGCCGACGCCACCTACATCGAGCCCATCACCCCCGAGTGGGTGGAGCTCGTCATCGCCAAGGAGCGCCCCGACGCCGTCCTCCCCACCATGGGCGGCCAGACCGCGCTGAACGTCGCGCTCGAGCTGCACGACAGCGGCGTGCTGGCCAAGTACGGCGTGGAGCTGATCGGCGCGAAGGCCAAGAGCATCCGCATGGCCGAGGACCGCAGCGAGTTCGCCAAGGCCATGGCGCGCATCGGCCTGAAGGTGCCGCACGGCGGCTTCGCCACCAGCCTGGACGAGGCGCTGCGCATCGTCGAGGACACGGGCTACCCCGCCATCATCCGCCCCAGCTTCACCCTGGGCGGCACCGGCGGCGGCATCGCCTACAACCGCGCCGAGTTCGAGGGGATGATCCGCCACGGCCTCGACCTCTCCCCCGTGCACGAGGTGCTGATCGACCGCAGCGTCATCGGGTGGAAGGAGTTCGAGCTGGAGGTGATGCGCGACCACGCCGACAACGTGGTCATCATCTGCTCCATCGAAAACGTCGACGCCATGGGCGTGCACACGGGCGACAGCGTCACCGTGGCCCCCGCGCAGACGCTGACCGACGTGGAGTACCAGAAGATGCGCGACGCCGCCATCGCCATCATCCGCGAGATCGGCGTCGAAGCAGGCGGGTGCAACGTGCAGTTCGCCGTCAACCCGAAGAACGGCGAGATGCTCATCGTGGAGATGAACCCGCGCGTCTCCCGCTCGTCCGCGCTCGCGTCCAAGGCCACCGGCTACCCCATCGCCCGCATCGGCGCCAAGCTGGCCGTGGGCTACTCGCTCGACGAGCTGCCGAACGCCATCACCGAGACCACGCCGGCGTCGTTCGAGCCCGTCCTCGATTACGTGGTGGTGAAGTTCCCGCGCTTCGCCTTCGAGAAGTTCCCCGCGGCCGACAACACGCTGGGCGTGCAGATGAAGGCCGTGGGCGAGAGCATGGCCATCGGCCGCACCTTCCGCCAGGCGTGGCAGAAGGCCATCCGCGCGCTGGAGATCGGCCGCTTCGGCTGGGACGCGGGCGCCACGCTGGCCGAGGACGGGCTGCAGTCCGACGACGTGGAGGCGATCCGCGCCGCGCTCCGCCGCCCCTCGCCCGACCGCTATTACGTGATGAAGCGGGCGCTGGAGATGGGGATGGGGATCGACGAAGTCCACCAGCTCACGCACATCGACCCCTGGTTCGTGGCCGAGCTGGCCACGCTGGTCGAGGCCGAGGCGAAGTATCGCGCGCTCCCGGACGTCGACCGGACCGAGCTGCTGCGGATGAAGCGCTACGGGTTCAGCGACGTGCAGCTCGCCCGCCTCCGCGGCGAGAGCGAGGACGCGGTGCGCGAGCGGCGCTGGGGGATGGGCATCCACCCGGTCTACAACATGGTGGACACCTGCGCCGGCGAGTTCCCGGCGGCGACCCCCTATCTCTACTCGACCTACGGCGAGGAGAACGAATCGGTCCGGTCCGACCGGAAGAAGGTGGTGATCCTGGGGAGCGGGCCCAACCGCATCGGGCAGGGGGTGGAGTTCGACTACTGCTGCGTGCAGGCCGCGCTGGCGCTGCGCGACGCGGGGGTGGAGACCATCATGGTGAACTCCAACCCCGAGACGGTGTCGACCGACTTCGACGTGAGCGACAAACTGTACTTCGAGCCGCTGACGCTGGAGGACGTGATCGAGATCGTGCGGCTGGAGGACCCGATGGGCGTGATCGTGCAGCTGGGCGGGCAGACGCCGCTGAAGCTGGCGCAGCCGCTGGAGCGCCTGGGCGTGCCCATCATCGGCACGCCGGTGGAGGCCATCGATCGCGCCGAGGACCGCGAGCGCTTCGAGGCGCTGGCGCGCGAGCTGGGAATCCAGCAGCCGCCCAACGGCCTGGCCGTCTCGGCCGACGAGGCCGCCGAGATCGCGGGGCGCGTGGGCTATCCCGTGCTCCTCCGCCCGAGCTACGTGCTGGGCGGGCGGGGGATGGAGATCGTGTACGACGAGCCGGGGCTGCGCGACTACTTCCAGCGCGCCGTGGCCGTCAGCCACGACCGCCCCGTGCTGATCGACCGCTTCCTGGAAGACGCCTTCGAGGCCGACGTGGACGCGCTCTGCGACGGCGAGACGGTGGTGATCGGCGGGGTGATGCAGCACATCGAGGAGGCCGGCATCCACTCCGGCGACAGCGCCTGCGTGCTGCCGCCGTACAAGCTGGACGACCGCCAGATCGCCGAGATGCGCGAGCAGACGAAGCGGTTCGCGCTCTCGCTGGGCGTGGTCGGCCTGATCAACGTGCAGTACGCGGTGTTCGAGGGGACCGTGTACGTGATCGAGGTGAACCCGCGCGCCTCGCGCACCGTGCCCTTCGTCTCCAAGGCCACCGGCGTGCCGCTGGCGCGCATCGCCGCGCGGCTGATGGTGGGCGAGCGGCTGGCGGACTTCGGGCTGCCGGACGAGATCCCGGTGGGCGGGATCGCGGTGAAGGAATCGGTCTTCCCCTTCAACAAGCTGCCGGAGATCGACCCGCTGCTGGGCCCGGAGATGCGCTCGACCGGCGAGGCGATGGGCTTCGACGACAGCTTCGGGATGGCGTTCGCCAAGGCGCAGGCCAGCGCGGGGATGGACCTGCCGCGGTCGGGGCGCGTGGTGATCACGGTGAACGACCCCGACAAGAAGACGATCACGCCGGTGGCGCGGCGGCTGGCGGACCTGGGGTTCCAGATCATGGCCACGGGCGGCACGGCGCGCTACTTCCGCCAGCGCGGCATCCCCTGCGAGCCGGTGTACAAGGTGGGCGAGGGGCGGCCGGACCTGGCCGACCACATCATCTCCGGCAGCGTGGCGCTGCTGATCAACACGCCGCTGGGGAAGAAGAGCCAGTACGACGACTACGCGGTGCGGCGCGCGGCCATCACCTACAAGGTGCCGTACATCACCACCACCTCCGCCGCCGAGGCCGCCGCCGACGCCATCATCGCGCTCCAGAACCGCGCCCGCACGGTGAAGAGCATCCAGGAGCGCACCGGCGCGCTTGCGGCGCCGGCGACCACGACAATCCGATGAAGCACACCGGCATCTCCGACACCTCGCCCGAGGCGCGGGAATTCCTCGACGAGGGATACCGCCGGATGTCGCCCACGGAAAAGCTGAAGCGCGTTGCGTCGCTGAACCGGGCGCTCGCCGCGCTCCAGAAGGCTCGTATCCGCGCGCAGTACGGGGAAATCTCAGAGGAAGAGATGCGGATGCGTCTTGGCGCGCTTCGCCGGGCCGCGAGACGATGGTCAGGGTCTTCGGCTGGGATCCCGAAGAGAGGGGCTGGTGAGCGGTGGACGAGGCGATCGAGGTTACGCTGCTCGTAAGTGGCGTCCTGTTATCTGCCTCGAATCACTTCCGCTCGTACTTCCGGTTGCGATCTTGCCCCGGCGATCCACTCGGCGGTTCGCGGTCGCTCCTTTTCGCGTGTGATCGGCCGGTTGAATCCCGAGGATGTGGTGCTTACATTGTAGGTACCAGGAGGTGTGAGATGAGAGCACGCATCATTCGGATCGGGAACTCGCAGGGGATTCGCATCCCCAAGGCAGTGCTGGACCAGAGCGGCCTGGGCGAGGAGGTGGAGCTCGAGGTCGCGGATGGCCACATCGTCCTTCGTGCGCCCGAGAATCCGAGAGCGGGATGGGAAGAGGCGTTCGAGCTGATGCACGCGAACGGTGACGACGTCCTGCTCGACGGCGACCAGCTCGGCAGTTCGTCGTGGGACGATGAAGAATGGGAGTGGGATTGAACCGCTTCGACGTGTATCGATCCCGGTTGGATCCGACCGTCGGTAGCGAGATCCAGAAGGCGCGGCCCTGCGTCATCATCTCCCCCAACGAGATGAATCGACGGCTGCGGACGGTCATTATCGCGCCGATGACGACGGGCGGTCAGGCGTACCCGACGCGCGTGGCTTGCGCTTTCGATGGCAAGATCGGAAAGGTGGCGCTCGACCAGATCCGCACCGTGGACAAGAGTCGCCTGCTTCAGCACCTCGGCGAACTTGACGAGTTGACGGGCCGGCGAGTGCTGGACGTCCTCACACGCATGTTCGGTCGCTGAACAGGCATCAGAAACGAGGGCTCCCGATCAAGGGAGCCCTCCTCATTCTCATCCTCCCCGAATCACTTCCGCTCGTACTTCCAGTTGCGGCCCTTGCCCTCGGCGATCCATTCGACGGCGGTGTCGAGGCGCTTCTCGCGCGTGGCGTCGGACTTGGCCTCGGTGATCCACTCGACATAGTCCTTGCGCTTGCTGGGCGAGAAGGCGTGGAAGTGCTCCATCGCGGCGGAGTTCGTTTCCAGCGCGGCCAGCAGGTCGTCGGGGACGGCGGGCTCCTTCCGCTCCTCCGGCGGCTTCTCGCGGCGCGGCGCCTTCACCCCCTCGTCGTTCAGCCGCTTCGCCTCGCGGAGATGGCCGGCGAGCACGTCGTCGGGCGGCAGGTCGGAGAGCTTCGTGATGCGGCCGAAGCTGCCCATGGCGTCCTCGGGACGGTCGGTGCCGAAAATCAGCCCGTGCTTCCAGAAGCTGAACGCGGCGTGCTCCTTGAACGCCGCGAGGCCGCACAGGATTCCCTTGTACATGAACGAAGGCATCCCCCACTTCAGGTCCTCCGTCACCTCGGGAACCGTGGCGTGCACCAGGTCGCGCAGGTGTGTCAGGATCGGCCTGGCGAAGTCGGCCGATTTGTCGATGTAGGCGTCGACGCGCGGGTCTCTGCTTCCCATGGGGTTGTCCGGTGGAGATTTGCGTGCGCTCAGGCGCGCTCCAGCAGCAGGGTGCCGGAGAAGCGGCGGAACTCCTCGCGCCGGGCCGGCGTCGAGAGGCGGCCCAGGAAGCGCCAGAGCCACGCCATCGGCATCTCCCGCCGCAGCCGGTGCGCGTCCTCCAGCGTGCTGCGCCACTCCGCCTCGCGCCAGCCGTGGCGCGCGAAGAAGCCCGCTCCCGCCGCCGGCGCGAAGCGGAAGGGGGCGTTGCCGTCGCTCACCTGCTTGCCCCAGCGCTTCTGCATCCACTTCATCAGCCCGGGGCTGGCCAGGTCCGTGAGCCACCAGCGCAGCGGCGGCTGCGCGTGCAGCGCCGCCGCCAGCCCGTCCACGTCCGCGTCGGCGAGGTAGACGAGCAGCCCCTCGGTGACGACCAGCGCCTGCCGCGACCCCCCGGCCACGCGCGCCAGCACCTCCGCGCGCGCGTCCGCATCCGCCAGGTCGGCGGCAATGGCCTGGTAGCGGCAGCGGGGCGTCTCGTCCCGCATCACCCCCGACTTGTATTCGACGATGCCGGGGAGATCGACGTCGACCCAGCGCAGCTCCGGCGGCAGCTCCAGGCGCCAGGCGCGCACGTCCAGCCCGGCGGCCAGGTTCAGCACCAGGTCCACGCCGCGGTTGCGGACGGCGTCGAGGATGATCTCGTCGAACACCTGCGTGCGCACGACCATGGGCCACGACATCTGCCGGCCGCGCGGCATCGATCGCATGATGGCCTCGCCGCGCTCGCCGGCCAGCCGGCGCGCCCACGGATCGCGGAAGTGCGCGTCGGGCCGCTCCGTTTCCATCGCCCGGTAGACGGCCACCCAGCGCGCGGTGTCGGAGACGTTCTCGATCATCGTCCTTTGTGGCGGGGGCGGGCGGTTTGGGGGACGGGGATGGGTGGCAGGATATCCGCGGTAGCGCCCGCGGGCAAGAACGTCATCGCCGTACCTGCCAATGGAGTTGGCAACAGTTGGCCAGCCACCCGCCAATGAAATTGGCGGGCAACAAGAGCACAAAGTCCCTGCGGGACTGCGGCCTCCGCATCCCGCGCGGGGCAGGCGCGGGCGCGGGCGCCGCGCCGAGGGTTGCCCCGGCGGCCGATGCCCGGGTGCAGTCCCGGAGGGACTTGGTGCCTTTGTTGCCCCGGAATTCCATTCCGGGTACCCGGTGATGGTGCCGCGCGCGAGGCAGGCTCCTTGCCCGGCGACGCCGCATGCAGACGCTTCTGGCGGTGGACCTGGGCGTGCGGACGGGGCTGGCGCTGTACGGCGCGGACGGGCGGCTGCTGCGCTACCGCTCGCAGAACTTCGGCAGCGCGGCGCGGCTCAGGCGCGCCGTTCCCGCGCTGCTGGACGCGGAGCGCGACCTGGCGTGGGTGGTGATCGAGGGCGGCGGCCCGCTGGCGGACGTGTGGGAGCGCGAGGCGGCGCGGCGGCACCTGCCCGTGCGCCGCATCGGCGCGGAGGAGTGGCGGCGCGCGCTGCTGTATCCGCGCGAGCAGCGCACCGGCGCGCAGGCCAAGACCACGGCCGACGGCCTCGCGCGCCGCATCATCGACTGGTCCGGCGCGCCGCGCCCCACCTCGCTCCGCCACGACGCCGCGGAGGCGATCCTGATCGGCTTCTGGGGCGTGCTGGACGCGGGCTGGCTCGACGAGGTCCCCATCGAGCTGCGCCGCTGACCGCCGCGCTCCGAGGATGCACGATCTCCAGTCGGTCGCAGGGAAGACGGGGCCGCAGTCCGCAGGGACTTTGTGCTGTTGTTGCCCGCGAATTCATTCGCCTTTCTCCCCGCCGGATGCGTTGCCTCCGCATCTCCCGAAACCCAACGCGAAGCGGCTCGCGAGAAATCTCCGCGAGCCGCATCTTCATCCCCCTTCACCTGCTGTGTGGACAGCGGCGCCGTTCCTGCAAGGTGCCCGGCGCGCGCCCGGTCAGACCTCGTCGCCCAGGAAGCGGCGGACCTCTTCCAGGACGCGGCGGGGCTCCACCGGCTTGGCGAGATAGCCGTCGCACCCCACCTCGTCGGCGCGCTGGCGGTCGGTGACGAGCGCGTGCGCGGTCAGGGCGATGATCGGGATCTTCGCCGTGGCGGGGTCGGCCTTGAGGGTGCGGGTGGCCTCCCAGCCGTCCATCACGGGGATGGAGACGTCCATCAGGATCAGATCCGGAAGCCTCTCGCGGGCCAGGCGCACCCCCTCGCCGCCGTCGCCGGCCAGGATCACGGTGTAGCCGAAGTGCTCCAGCATCGTGCGGTAGACGATGCGGTTGTCTTCGTGGTCTTCGACGAGCAGGATGGTTCGGCTCACGGCGGTATGGTCCCCGGGGAGAGGGCGGGACGGGACGGAAACAAACCGCGGCAAATCCCTTGCCGGGGTCGCGCCAATTTGCTACGCTGTGTTCGACATGTCAAACACGGTTCGGCTTGCCGAAGGTGGCACGCTCCGGAGCGGCGATCCGGACGGCTTCTCTGGCGCAGCGGCTAAATCCTTGCAAGGGCGCGAGATGCGTTCTGAGCAGGGAACCCCGTTCGCCCGAGGTGGAGTGCTGCCTTCCGAACTGAGTACCGGCCCAGCACGCCGAAAGGCGGTAGAGCTCTCGGCGTTCTTCGAGCGGCTGCGCCAGGTGCTGGACGACCGGGAGCTGTCGCAGGCCGACCTGGCGCGCGAGCTGGGCGTCGGCGTGGCCACCGTCAGCGAGTGGTTCACCCGCGGCCGCGTGCCCAACGGCGACGTAATGCTGCGGCTTCCCGGCGCGCTGCGGGTGAACGGACACTGGCTGCTGACCGGCGAGGGCCCCCGCGAGCGCGAGCAGGCGCCCGACGGCGACCCGTACCTGCGCGGCGCCTGCGACGCCATCGAGCGGCTGCGGCAGGCGCTGGACGACGCGTCGCGGCGCTTCGGCGCGAACGCGATGCCTGCCGCCGAGCCGCCCGCCGGCGGCGAGCCCTGAGTCTCCCCCGCCCGGCACCCGCCGCCGGGCCTCCATCTTCCCGTGCAGCCGTCGCCCCGGGCCCCCGGGGCCGCGGAGGTGATGCGTGCCGACCACCCTGATCGGCGTCGACCTGCGGCGCCCGCCCGAAGAGCAGTACCCGCGTCCCCACAACCGCTGGCATCCCGACATCCCCCCAGTCGCGTCGGTGGACCCGGGCGCGGTGTTCCGGCTGGAGTGCCTGGACCTGTCGGGCGGCCAGATCGTGAACAGCGACTCGGCCGACGACGTCCGCGAGCTCGACCTTTCCCAGCTGCACTACCTGAGCGGCCCGGTGGCGGTGAACGGCGCGCGCCCCGGCGACCTGCTGGTGGTGGACATCCTCGACATCGGCCCGCTCTCGGGCGCCGAGTGGGGGTTCACGGGGATCCTGGACCGGCAGACGGGCACGGGGCTGCTGACCGACGAGTACCCCGAGGCGCGCAAGGCGATCTGGGACCTGAACGGCATCTACGCCACCAGCCGCCACGTGCAGGACGTGCGCTTCGCCGCGCTCCCGCACCCGGGGACGATCGGGTGCGCGCCCTCGCCCGAGCGGCTGGCGCGGTGGAACCGGCGCGAGCTGAAGGTGGCCTCCACGCACGGCGGGCACTTCACCTGGGGAACCGCGGTGCCGCAGGCCGGCGGCGCGCTGATGGGGATGCTGGAGGCGGCGCACGCCGAGCGCGTGGCCGGCGAGGCGGCGCGCACCTGGGCGGCGCGCGAGAACGGCGGCAACCTGGACGTGAAGGAGCTGGCCCGCGGCTCGCGCGCCTACCTTCCCGTGTACGTGGAGGGCGCCAACCTCTCGGTGGGCGACCTGCAGTTCAGCCAGGGGGATGGGAAGATCACCGGGCTGGGCGGGGTGAAGATGGCCGGCTACATCGACCTGCACGTGGACCTGATGCCCGACGGGATCAACCGTACGGGGATCACCAGCCCGGTGTTCGAGCCGGCGCCGGTGGAGCGCGGATACTCCGAGTACGTGACCTTCCAGGGGATCTCGGTCGACGAGAACGACACGCAGCACTACCTGGACGTGTGGGTGGCGTACCGGATGGCCTGCCGCCACGCCATCCGCCACCTGCAGCGCTACGGCTTCACCGGCGAGCAGGCGTACGTGCTGCTGGCAGCCGCGCCGGTGCAGGGCCGCATCAGCTGCATGCTGGAGCACCCCAACGTCTGCTGCACCGTGGCGCTCCCCAGCACCATCTTCGACTTCGACATCGGCCCGCGCACGGAGATCCGCTCGGCGCCGCGAGGGGAGCTGGCGAGGCCGTCATAGGAGAAGTGCGGAAGTGCGGAAGTGCGGAAGTGCGGAAGTGCGGAAGTGCGGAAGTGCGGAAGTGCGGAAGTGCGGAAGTGCGGAAGTGCGTTTGAAGAAGGAAAGAAGTCTCACGCAGACGAGCAGAGGCAGCAGAGAACGACCGCGTCTCTGCTGCCTCTGCTTCCTGGACGCCGGACGAACGGCTCCGTCGCGGGGAGAGACTGCTCAGTAGCAGCCGTCGGCCTCGGCGGTGGCGGGCTCATAGCAGACGCTGTGACAGCTGAGCTGGCACGTGAAGTTGCACGACGCGCAGGTGTTGCCGCAGGTGTTCCAGCAGGTGTTCACGCAACTGGCGCACGAGCCGTTGCACGACGCCTGGTAGGTGTTGCACACGCCGTCGTAGTCGCTGACCGGCTCCTGGGGCGGAACTTCACCTTGCGCGCGCACCGTGCCGGCACCTTCCAGGCGCGCGGACACGGCAAAGGAGTCGACGGTGAGCTGATCCAGGTCCAGGCGAAGCTTGCGGTTCATCGTGGCACCTCGGGAAGAATGAGTCGCCGCCGCCACGGTGGCGGCAGCGAGAAGGCGGAGCGGAACCGGAGGGCAGGGCCCCCCCCGGCCGCTCCTGAAGATTATGGCGGAATACGGAATGGGATGCCAGCCCTTCCGCCATCGAACCGGGTCCGCGGCGCGGCATGCGCGGCTCACGTTCCTTCCCCCGAATGAATCTCCCGATGAACGAGCAGCCTCGTCCCCCAGGCAAGCGGCCGTCGGTCCTGAAGCCGGATGGGGAGGGCGGGCCCGAGGGCGCGATCGCCCGCGGCGTGAGCCTGCTGATGACGGTGGGGCTCTACGTGGTGCTCGGCTCCGTCGCGCTGGTGGCCGGGATGATGGCGATGTTCGGCGCGGGAACGTTCTGGCTCGTCGTCGCGATCGCCGCCGGGATCGGTCTCCTGGTCCTGACCGCGGGGCTGGTGACGCAGTACCGCACCGAATCGCCCCGGAGGAAGCGGCGGCTGCCGGGGAGATGAAAGATGGGGCCCACGCAAAGAAGCAGAGCAGCGGAGGAGATCTCCCGCTGCTCTGCTTCTTTTGCCCTGTCCCCTGTCCCCTGCCGTTCAGCCGATGTTCGGCGCGGCGAAGATCGGCGCGACCACCAGGGCCGCGGCGCCGCGGAGTCGCGTCTGCGGGTCGTGCGGCTCGGGGATGACGGGCGTCGCGGCGGTGCCCTGCGTGAGCGTGCGCTCGGCCAGCGCGGCCACCACCTGCGGCCGGATCAGGTCCCACCCCGCCGCGATCTCGCCGCCCACCACGATGCGCGCGGGGTTCAGCGCGTTCACGATCGCCGCGAGGCCCAGGCCCACGTAGCGGCCCGTCGCCTCCAGCGCCGCCCGCGCCGCCGCGTCGCCCGCGCGGGCGCGGGCGATCACGTCGGCCACGGTCAGGCGCGTCTCGCGCACCTGCGCGTAGCTCTCACGCGTGGCCAGCTCGCGCCCCAGGTAGCGGGCGACGATGGCGGGGTTGGAGGTGTACGCCTCCCAGCAGCCGTGCGAGCCGCAGAGGCAGGCGGGGCCGTCGAGCGAGAGGGGGATGTGGCCGAACTCGCCGGCGGCGTCGCGGTGGCCGCGCACCAGGTGGCCGCCCATCACCAGCCCCGCGCCCACGCCGTCGGAGAAGGTGACGTAGGCGAAGCTGTCGGTGCCGTTCTCCGCGCCCTGGCCCATCCACATCTGCGCCAGCGCGCAGGCCACGGCGTCGCGCTCGACGTGGACGGGGAGGCCGACCGCCTTCTCCAGTGCGCAGCGCAGGTCCACGTCGCGCCACCCCAGCGTGGGCGCGTTCAGCAGCCGCCCCGTCGCGCGGTCCACCATCCCCGGGACGACGAGGCCGATCCCCTGGCACACGCCCTCTGCGGCGTGCGCCTCGAGCAGGCGCTGGATGCGCGCGGCCAGCGCCTCCACCAGCTCGTCGGGCCGCGCGGGGGTGGACAGCAGCTCGGTGGAGAGCGCGCGGCCGCTGAAGTCGGCCAGCATGATCTGCGTCTCCGACAGCCGCACGTCGATGGCCACGGCCAGGCGGTCGTGCGCGCGGACGTGCAGGAGCGTGGGCTTGCGCCCGCGGGGCGACGCGCCGGTGGCGCCCTCGGCCAGCAGCCCCTGCTCGATCAGCTCGTTCACCAGCGGGGTCACGATCCCGCGCGCCACCTCCATCCGCCGCGCCAGGTCGGCGCGCGAGATGGGCTGGTACTCGCGCACCAGGTTCAGGACGATCTGGCGGTTGATCTCCTTGGTGGTCGTGCGCGTGGCACGCTGGAAGTTGCGCGGGTCGATCTTTCGCACGGCGGACGGGGTCAGGTGGGTGAACCGCTCGGGGACCGGCCCGGTGCCCGCCGGAAACGCGCGGGCGCGATTTTGTCAGTCCGCCGTCCCAATTCGGCGGCGCGGGCCGGCCGCGGGTGGAACGGGCGCCGGCGGAGGCGGCGGAGACGCGCGTGCCGGCCGGAATCCGCGCCGGCTCGCGGGGCTGGCCGGGCCGCCCAAAGATGGCCGCCAAAACCTTGTGGAGCAAGTCGTCTCGCGTTTCGCCCCCCTCCGCCGGGGCGGGGCGGAGGCGGCGAAAAGGGCTTGCGGAGCGGATTTGCGCGTCTTATTCTGCGCATCATCTTTGTTAAGATCGCTGACAAATCGTCCCGCGCCGATCCCCCGCGCGGAGCCGGTGCCTCGCGTCCCCCGCGGCGGCATCGGCCCGGCGGAACCGGCCGGACCTGGAATCCCCCTCCGGCGCGCCCGCGGCCCACCCGCGGAGCGGCAGGCCCCATCCCCCAACCCACCGGGACCTCCGTGACGATCCAGCTGCATACGATCGACTACGTCATCCTGGCCCTGTACTTCGCCTTCGTGGTGGGGATCGGGGCGGCGCTGAAGCGCCACATGAAGTCGTCCACCGACTTCTTCCTCTCGGGGCGGTCGATCCCGGCGTGGGTGGCGGGGCTGGCCTTTCTCTCGGCCAACCTGGGGGCGCAGGAGGTGATCGGGATGGCGGCGTCGGGGGCCAAGTACGGGATCGCCACCAGCCACTTCTACTGGGTGGGCGCCATCCCCGCCATGGTGTTCGTGGGCGTGTTCATGATGCCGTTCTACTACGGCTCGCGCGCCCGCTCGGTCCCCGAGTACCTGCGGCTGCGCTTCGACGAGAAGACGCGCGGGCTGAACGCCGTGTCGTTCGCGGTGATGACGGTGTTCTCGTCGGGCATCTCCATGTACGCCATGGGCCTGCTGCTCGGCGTCCTTCTCGGCTGGGACTTCAACTTCAGCGTGCTGGTTTCGGCCGTCATCGTCCTTCTCTACATCTTCCTGGGCGGGCTGACGAGCGCCATCTACAACGAGGTGCTGCAGTTCTTCCTCATCGTGGCCGGCTTCATCCCCCTGGTCTTCCTGGGGCTGCGGGACGTGGGGGGATGGCACGGGCTGACGCAGCGGCTGGCTGAGACGGCCACGCACAACGGCTTCGCGGCGGGCGCGTACACCGAGAGCTGGCGGCACATGGGGAGCGCCGCCGCCAACCCGATGGGGGTGGAGTGGTTCGGGCTGGTGATGGGGCTGGGCTTCGTCCTTTCCTTCGGCTACTGGACGACGGACTTCCTGGTCGTGCAGCGGGCGATGGCGGCGGATTCGATGTCGGCCGCGCGGCGGACGCCGCTGATCGCCGCCTTCCCCAAGATGCTCTTTCCCGCGCTGGTGATTTTGCCGGGGATGATCGCGATCGCGCTGACCACGCGCTCGGGGACGAGCGGGTTCGCGCTGCCGGCGAAGGCCGACGGAACGCTGAACTACGACCTTTCCATCCCCATGATGCTGGGCCACTACTTTCCGCCGGGGATGCTGGGGCTGGGGCTGACCGCGCTGATGGCGTCGTTCATGAGCGGGATGGCCGGGAACGTGACGGCGTTCAACACGGTGTGGACGTACGACATCTACCAGGCGTACATCCGCAAGGGCGAGAGCGACGCGCACTACCTGTGGATGGGCCGCGCGGCCACGGTGTTCGGGATCGCGCTCTCCGTCGCCACCGCATACGCGACGACGCAGTTCAACAACATCATGGACATGCTGCAGCTGGTGTTCGCGTTCGTGAACGCCCCGCTGTTCGCCACCTTCCTGCTGGGGATGTTCTGGAAGCGCACCACCGGCCACGGCGCCTTCACCGGGCTGCTGGCGGGGACGATGGCCGCGGCGGTGCACCACGGGCTGACGCTGCCCGCGGGCGCGGTGGCGGGGACGATCAAGGGGGGATGGCTGGGGTCGGTGGTGAACACCTATCCGAGCGAGATGGCGCAGAACTTCTGGACGGCCATCTTCGCGTGGACCACCTGCATGGTGGTGACGATCCTGGTGAGCCTGGTGACGAAGCCGCGGCCGGACGAGGAGCTGCGCGGCCTGGTCTACTCGCTGACCGACAAGGTGGTGGACCGGCACGAGCCGTGGTACCGGCGTCCGTCGATCCTGGCCCTGGTGGTGCTGGGGATGACGCTGGCGCTGAATCTGATTTTCTTCTAAGGAACGGAAGTCCTAAGTCCCAAGTCCTTAAGTGCTAAGTGAAACAGCAGCTCAGGACTCAGGACTCAGGACTCAGGACTTAGGACTTAGGACTTAGGACTTAGGACTTAGGACTTAGGACTTAGGACTTAGGACTTAGGACTTAGGACTTAGGACTTGTTCTCCTCTGACTCCGCGCTGCCATGAACCTCGACATCCGTCTCCCCATCGGCGGGCTGTTCACCCTGCTGGGGCTGGTGCTTACCGGCTACGGGCTGCTGGGGCCCGGCGACGTCTACCAGCGCTCGCTGGGGCACAACATCAACCTGTCGTGGGGATTGGTGGTGCTGGCGTTCGGCGCCTGGTTCCTGTTCATGGGCCGCAAGGGCTCCAGCGGCGTCACCCCCGCCGAGGACGAGCCCGCCGGCCGCGCCACCGAGGCGCGCGAGCACGCGCTGGGCCTGGAGTACGAGGACCGGCGCCCGCGCGGGCACTGACCGACGGCGGGAAAGGCGAATAAATTCGCGGCAACAACGGCACAAAGTCCCTTCGGGACTGCAGCCTCGGCATCGGTGCGGTGAGCCGGAGCCATCGGAGAATTTCTCTCCGCTGGCTCCGTTTGCGTCAGTGGGGGACTGGATAGAGGCGACGTACGGCCGGTGGAAGTCCCCGATCGTCCCCCGCCCGAAGACGTCATCCTGAGGCCGGCCACGCCGCAACCCGTCGCTGCGCAAAACTTTGCAGGCCGAAGGATCTATCCTCGTCCAGCACGTCAGCCTGCCCAAGCGCGCCGAGGCACGGGGTGCGAATCCCGGATGGACGTGCTGTGCCGGCTATGGATCCTTCGGCCTGCAAGCTCTGGTGGGAGAATGGGTTGGGTGTGGGCGGCCTCAGGATGACGTCCATGGGGCGCGATCAGGATTCGAAAGATTGTTTTTCTGGAAGGCGACGCATGAAAAAGTGGATTCGGGGGATGGGGCTCGGTGCTGCCGCGGTTGCCGCGCTGGCGGGAACGGCCTCGGCACAGGCGACGTTGTACCGCTCGGACGCGTTCACCGTGACCGACACGTCGGTGCGGCAGGGGCGGTTCGAGGCGGTGGCGCTCTCGCGCGACACCATCGTCTCCACCTATCCGCGGTCGGGGCGCGAGATGCAGTTCCGCTTCAGCATCGACGGGCAGGACAACGAGTTCCGGCCGGGGACGCAGCACACCGTCTACATCCGCCCCACCGGCGGCCGCATCGTCTCGCCCGTCTACGTGTTCGGCGAGGAGTCGCCGCCGGAAGACCCGACGCCGGAAGCGTACGCCACCAGCGAGGAGGGCACGGCGCAGGTGACGATCCGGCTGGACATGCGCGCGGTGCTGCGCTCCTTCGCCGCCACCGGCGCGTACGACCCGCCCGAAGGGCCGCCCATCACGAGCCGCGACTTCCACCTGTACGTGCTGGGGATGCCGGAGCCGCTGAGCTGGGACGTATCCACGCTCCGCCCCGGCTCGCCCGCGGAACTGACGGACCCGGACGGCGACAGCATCTACGCGGTCACGCTGCCGATCGAGGCGCAGTACACGCGCCCGCGTGACGCCACGGGGAGGGCGATCTGGACGCGGCGGGCGGACGTCTCCGCCTTCCCGCAGCTGCGCTCGCCCGCGCGGCTGGTGGACGCGCTGTACCGGATGTCGCTGGAGGAGCTGACGCAGCTGGTGCGCGAGGACGGGGCGCTCGCCGCGGGCGCCAAGTGGCCGGGGGTGTGGACGCGCGACGTCGCCTTCTCGTCCGTCCTGGCGCTGGCCATCGCCGCGCCGGACGCGGTGCGGCGCAGCCTGCTGGCGAAGTTGGATTCGGCCGGGCGCATCATCCAGGACACGGGGACGGGGGGATCGTGGCCCGTGTCGACGGACCGGATGACGTGGGCGCTGGCCGCATGGGAGCTGTACGCGGTGACGGGGGATCGGGACTGGCTGCGGCGGGCGTACGGCATCATCCGCCGCTCCGCCGAGGCCGACCAGCATGCGATCCTGGACCCCGCCACGGGGCTGGCGATGGGCGAAACCTCGTTCATGGACTGGCGAGAGCAGAGCTACCCGCGCTGGATGGAGCCGCGCGACATCGCCCGCTCGGCGGCGGTGGGGACGAACGTGGTGCACTACGCCACCTACCGCATCCTGGCCGACATGGCGAATGCGCTGGGCGAGCCGCCGGAGCGCTGGGCGCGCGCGGCGGACCGGCTGGGCGGCGCCATCAACGCGGAGCTCTGGCAGCCGGGCCTCGGCTGGTACGCCGAATACCGCTACGGCCGCGCCTTCCCCACGCTCTCGCCGCGTCCGGACGCGCTGGGCGAGGCGCTCGCCGTCATCTACGGCGTGGCGGACCGCGAGCGGGCGGCGCGCGTCACCGCGCGGACGCCGCTGGTGGCGTTCGGCGCGCCGACGTTCTGGCCGTACATCCCCGGCATGACCAAGTACCACAACGGCGCGCTGTGGCCGTTCGTGAACGCGTTCTGGACCTGGGCGGCGGCCCAGGCGGGGAACACGGCGGCCGTCGAGCACGGGCTGGCGTCCATCTACCGGCCGGCGGCGCTCTTCCTGACCAACAAGGAGAACATGGTCGCGCGGACCGGCCACTTCGACGGCACGGTGCTGAACTCCGACCGGCAGCTGTGGAGCGTGGCGGGCAATCTCGCCACGCAGTACCGCGTGCTCTTCGGGATGCGCTTCCGCCCCGACCGCCTGGCGTTCGCTCCGATGGTGCCGCCCGCGTACGCCGGCGAGCGCACGCTCTCGAACCTGCGCTACCGTGGCGCCATCCTCACGGTCACCGTGCGCGGCTCCGGCGACGGCGTCGCATCGATGCGGATCGACGGGCGGCCGGCGGAGCGCGCGGAGTTCCCCGCCACGCTCACCGGCGAGCACACGGTGGAGATCGGGATGAACGGGCGGTGGCCCGCGGGTGCAATCAACCGCGTCGAGAACCGCTCGGCGCCGGAGACGCCGGTGGCGTCGCCGCGCGGCGGGGCGATCGTCTGGACACCGGTCGCGGGCGCGGCGTCGTACACCGTCTACCGCAACGGGCGGGTGATGACGACCACGCGGGCGACGCGGGTGCTGCCGATGGGCACCGATCCGCTCGCGGAGTACCAGGTGATGGCGGTCGATGCGTCGGGCACCGCCTCGTTCCTGAGCGAGCCGGTGCGCGTGGAACGCGCCGGCGCCGTGACGGTCGCGCGGCCGCAGGGGGCGCCGCTGGAGCGCGAGCACGCGGGCTTCACCGGCGCGGGGTACGTGCGCCTGACGCGGACGGCGAACACGACGGTGCAGGTCCCGGCGCGCGTCGCCTGCGCGGCCACGTACGACGTGGACGCGCGCTACGCGAACGGCAACGGCCCGGTGAACACCGATGCGAAGGCTGCCATCCGCACGCTGCTGGTGGACGGCCGCCCCGCCGGGGTGCTGGTGATGCCGCAGCGCGGCGTGAACGCGTGGGAGGATTGGGGATACGGCACGACGGTGCGGCTCGCGCTGACGCCCGGCGCGCACACGTTCACCCTCACCTACACGCCGCTGGACGAGAACATGGATCGGCACGAGAACACGGCGCTGTTCGACCATTTGCGGCTCACAAGGATCGGGGCGTGCCGGTGAGGTGAGCGCGGCGGGGAACGGGAGGCAGGGAATAAGGGACAGGGGATAGGGGCAAGATTCATCGAGGCACCGGGACCGGAGTGGTTCCGGTGCTTTTGTGTGGCCCCGAGGTCACCCGGGAATGAATTCCCAGGCAACAACAGCACAAAGTCCCTTCGGGACTGCGGCCTCGGTATCCTCGCGATGAGTGAAGATCCTCTGCTCCGCGCTGCTGGTGAGGGCGAGTTGGGGAGGGCTCGGCGTGCGGTGAGTTATCGAAAAATTCTTGAGGGAGGATGGTATCGAGGGGCGATGCGGGCGGGGCGTGCTCTCATCCTGATGACGCAGTTGGCGATCTCGTTCTACGAACCGAGGGTGACGACGTGCCGCTCCGCCGCAGATCGTCTGGCGGCTTCGATGATCTTGAGGACGGCGATGGCGTCGGTGGGATCGACGGGGGGCGGGGTGCCGGCGCGGAGGGCGGCGGCGATGGCGGCGTAGTAAGCGGGATAGTTGCCGCGCGCGGTGGGGACGGGCTCCCACTGCTCACCGGCGCCGAGGCGCCCCCAGTGCTCGGGGGGCTCCTCGCCCCAATCGGCGGCGCCGGGTCGGCCGCCGGCGCGGAGGATGGATTCCTGCACGTCGAGGTGGTGCTTCACGTACGCGGCGCGGCTGCCGAGCACGCGGAACCGGCCGTTGTCGTCCGCGGAGACCGAGCTCATCCACAGGTGCGAGCGGACACCGGATGCGTGGGTGAGGTCGACGAAGGCATCGTCATCCACCTCCACGCCCGGACGGCGGCGGTCCAGCTCGGCGTAGACGTGGCGTGCGGGGCCGAAGAGGACGAGCGCCTGGTCGATGAGGTGGCTCCCCAGGTCGTAGAGCACGCCGCCGGCATCGGCTGGGTCGCCGTGCTCGCGCCAGCCCTGCTTGGGCGTCGGGCGCCAGCGCTCGAAGCGCGACTCGAAGCGGTGGACGTCGCCCAGCGCGCCCTCGGCCAGGAGGCGGCGGAGGGTGAGGAAGTCGCCGTCCCAGCGGCGGTTCTGGAAGACGGAGAGGAGGCGGCCCCGCGAGCGTGCTTCGTCGACCAGCGCGCGCGCCTCGGCGGAGGTGGCCGCGAGGGGCTTGTCGACGACCACGGCGAGCCCCGCCTGCAGCGCCGCGCGCGCGAGCGGAACGTGCGTGCGGTTGGGAGACGCGACGACGGCGAGGTCCAGCTCCGCCGCGCGGCTCCACATCTCCTCCGCGGAGGCGAGGATCCGGACGCCGGGATGCTCCTCGCGGGCCTGGCGCGCACGGTCGGCGCTGGAGGTGACGACGAACGCGAGCCGCATCCCCGCCGTCGCGGCGATCAGCGGCGCGTGGAAGGCCGATCCCGCGAGCCCGTAGCCGATCAGCCCGACGCGCAGCGGGTCGTGCGCCGCCGTGTCGCGCCCGGTCATCGCGGGAGACTCCGGCGCGGATCTCCGGCGGGTCCGCCGCCGGACGCCGGTGTCCGTCCGCCACGCCGCGTGGGCCCCGGAGCCCGCATCATCCCTCCTCCACCGCCCGCGGCGCTCGGCGCGCCTGGAAGATCGCCTCGTTCAGCGCGGCGGTTACCGCGCTCCCGGGCTCGAACGCGCCGATCGCGCGCCGCGCGGCGTTGCGCAGCGTGGCGTCGCGCGTGGTGGCCACGACCCGGGCCAGCGCGGGAAGGGTGCGCGGATCGGCGGCGAGCGCCAGGTACTCGGCCACCCCCTCGGCCATCCACCCGGCCCACCCCGGCTCCCTGGCCAGGCGCAGCGCCAGGAACGCGGCGGGGGCGCCGCCGAAGTGGAACCGGAGCTTCTCCGCCACGCGGCCGGGGAGCGGCACCGGGTTGGGCATCTCGCGCTGGTCCTCGCCGATCCCGTGCAGGTAACGCAGCGCGTCGTCGCCCGTGGCCGCGCCGCCGGAAAGGAGCGCGCGGAACACGGCCGCCTGCAGCGGGTCGACCGGGTCTTCCACGCGCGGGGCCGAGTCCAGCCACGCCAGCGCCGCGGCGCCGGCCTCCCGGAACGCGGCCTCGGCGCGAAGGTAGGCGCCGCCGGTGGCCCGGCGGGCGCGCGCGAAGAGCGCGGCCGCCGGCGCGGGGCCGGGCGCACCGAAGGCGGGCCCGCTCATCCGGCGAAGCTCCACCAGCGGGCGCGCGGGTCGTTGGCCAGCCACCCCGCCACGTCGGCCGGCCTGCGCAGCGTGTTGGTGCCGCAGTGGATCTCGCCGTGGTGCTCGTGATACGGCTCCCAGCAGTCGATCCAGAGCGTCCCCAGGCCCGCGTCGACCAGCGCATTCTCCAGCCAGTCCTGGAACAGGTCCACGTTCGAGTCCGGGTCCACCGGCCCGCGCGCCTCGGGAACGATGCACGTGCCGTTGACCACCAGCATGTTCACCATGTCGCCCGAGGTGGCTACCGCCACCGCGTCGCCGATGTCCCACGCCCCGGCTCCTGCACGGTTCCAGTGCTCGTTCTCGGGGTGGAAGATGACGGGCACCTCGATCACGTCGGCGACGCGGTCCAGCCCGATCTCCGCCTCGAGGATGGCGAGCACCTGGTCGATGCGCGCCTGCACCCGCGTGTTCCACGCCCGCAGCGCCGCGCCGGAGAGGTGGTTGGCGGGAAGGCCGTACGGGCTCTCGACGTCGGCCATGAGCGCCACCGCGTTCAGGAACTGGTTCACCGTCATCTCCATCGGCGTGCTGACCCTGCCCGACGACGTCAGCACGCCGACCGTCACCCCGCGCAGCATCACCGCGTCCGGGTTGGCCCCGTCCAGGATCTGGTAGGCGCGGCGCGGGCTGGCGATCAGCGCCTTCCACTTGCGGTGGTCCGGCCCGGCGGCGTACGGCACGAAGGTGATCATCTCGTCCGCGTGCCCCACGCGCAGCCAGCTGGTGTCGATGGCGAAGGGCCGCTGCACCACCTGGGCCCGCAGGAAGGAGAGCACCTGCGGGTCGAAGGGGTGCTCGGCGGTGCCGTGGCCGTAGTAGATCCGGCCCAGGGGGAACACGGTGCCGTCGGCCGCCCGGCAGGGGGGCGTGACCTCCAGGTTTCCCATCCCGTCGAAGTCGGTGCCGCGCCTCTGGTTCGCCGCGGCGAAGTCGCCCACGTAGCCGAAGTCGGCGCCGCGCAGCGTTTCGGGAAAGTCCGCGAGCGCCTGCCCACGCCGGGCGCGCACCACGGCGTCGATCCGCGCGCCCGGCGAGTTGGTGTAGCCGATCTCCATGCAGTCCTGCATCCAGCGGTCGCCCTCGACGGGGTGCATGTGCAGCGCAGGCCCGGCCGCGTCCAGGCAGGCGGCCAGGCGGCCGCGCGCGTCGAGGTTCTCGTCGAACTCGGCCACGTACACGGTTTCGGCCCGGTCGGCGTGCGTGGGCATGATCCAGGGCGCCACGCGCAGCCGCGCGGCCGAGGTGTAGGCGGGGTCGCGGCGCCGGGCCTCGCCGTCTTCGCCGGTGTGCTTGCGCACCTCCAGCGTCACGTCCACCAGGCCGTCGAAGCCGTCCTGCGCGTACGAGACCGCCTCCATCCCGTAGTCCACGGTGCCGTGGCCGCGCAGCGAGCGGCGGTACGCCGCGCCGGTGGCGCTCCCCACCACCTCGTTGGCCGCCGCGCCGGTGGAGTCGAAGATGCGGAAGCGCGCGCGCAGCGCGCCCGGGATGCCGAGCGTCATGTTCCAGCTCTCCGGCGGGTCCTGCGCGCTCCCGTGGGCGCGCACCCGCAGCACCGCCAGCTCCGGCACGTCGGCCGCGCCGTCGACCACGGCGTTGGCGTTGTCGGCGCTTCCCTTGGCGTTGTCGTCGTCGTTGTTGCAGAGCACCACGGCGCCCCGTCCGCCGGCGCCCCAGGTCCACGCCGTGCCGCGGCTGCGCGCGGCGTCGGTCACGCCGTCGCGGTCGGCGTCCACGTGCAGATAGAAGCGCAGCTCCTCGAGGTCGATGGTGGCGGCGGTGTGCTGCCCCTCGCGCACCGTCACCTCCACCTCGGGCGACGGATCGGGCAGGTGCCACAGGCACTGCGCCGACACGCGGTAGGTGCCGGGAAGGATGCGCATCACCCGCGTGGTGCCGTGCTGGTCGGTGTGATCCACCGCGGTCGATCCGTCGCTCGCGGTGACCGTGACCCACGCCACCACCACCGGGGCGTTGGCCTTCACCGGGTCGCGCACCAGGATCTGCAGCGTTCCCATGCCCGCCTGCTGCTGGCAGGGAAGGATCGGTACGGGCGTGAACAGGAAGAACCGCGAGGCCTCGCCCAGCGCGCCCAGGAGCCCCATCAGGCCGTCCATCTCACTCCTCCGGCCGCAGCACGCGGTCGGCCAGCCGGCGCACGGCTTCGCCGGCCAGCTCCTCGACCCGCGCGTCGCCCGTTCCGGGGCCGGCCAGGATCTCGGCCGCCCATGCGTGCTCCGGCCCGTCCTCGAACCCCTCGCCCAGCGCCACGGAAAGGTCCACGTACCGGCAGAGCCCCGCGCGCGACGACACGCCGTACGCGGCGGCCCGCCGGAGCGCGCGCCGGACGAGCGCCCGCAGCGACGCCTCGCCGCAACCCTCCAGCGGCCCGGCAAAGTGCCGGCGCAGGTGCGCCACCAGGTAGTGCTCGAACGCCGCTTCGGCCAGCGCGTCCATCTGTGCGTTGCGGATCACCAGCATGCGCGCGGGGTGGAGCGCGGGGGCGTGTCGGCGCCGCGGCCGCGGCGGTTCGGGGTTTCCGGGCTGGCCGTGGAGTATCGCGGCTCCCGGGCACGCGTGGCAAGCGCACCGCCTCTCGTGGACGACGGCAGGAGCGTGCCGCCCGAAGTGCGACGGGTTTCCGTATCAACTCCAACAAATCACCCGGGAGCCCCGGCATGCGTCCCGAATCTCCATCTTCCGAAGCAGGTTCTCCGCATGTGGATGAATCCTTCTCGCGGGCGGCGGGTACGACCCTGAAACCGCTTGTAAATGAAGCCGTGGAAACGTTTTCATCGCACACCGGGGTGACCGCGGGCGACGCCGGGTCGTCTTTGCCTGGACTTGTGCGGTCGAAGGCGTCGGGCAATTATTGTTAGAGCGGCTTCCAATTGTTCGGCCAGACTGTACACGTCGCATTCCGGCCCGGTGCCGGAGGGCCGCCTCGCCGGCTTGCACACGTAAGGGAGAAGCGCAATGGAGACGCGGTTTCGGACGCCGACGGGTGAGGTGCAGTGGATGCACGCCGCGCCGTACGCGGTGCAGCGGGCGGATTTCGCCGAGCCCGGCGCGGGGCTGCGGGACCTGGTGGGCGCGGTGTTCACCTCGGCCAAGGAGCTGCGGCACCTGGCCGAACAGCTGTTCAGCGAGGAGTTCGTGCCCACGCGTGCCCTTGCCGAGAGCGCGCACTTCGGCGTGTTCGCCGTCGACACGCCGGGCGGACGGGTGATGGTGCACGCCGAGCGCGAGCGCCACTGGCACCCGTTCCGGATCACCCGCGTCGAGGCCTCCCCGGCGGACGACGCCCTGCTCCGCGGGGAGGCGCTGGCCGAGTGATCGCCACGCTGCACGCCCCGCCTCCCGCGCGAGACGCATCTCCCGCCCCTCGCGGCACCCCGGTCCACACCGACGGCTCCCTGAACATCCGCCGGATCGCGATCAACACCGGGGGCGGCGACGCTCCCGGGCTGAACGCCGTGATCCGCGCCGCCACGCTGACGGCGCTGGAGAACGGCTGGGAGGTGCTGGGGATCCGGCGCGGCTACATGGGGCTGCTGCACGACGAGGTCGACGGCGAGCCGGGGATGGTGCCGCTCTCGGCCGAGCGGGTGCGCGGCATCACCCACCTGGGTGGCACCATCCTGGGGACCACCGCGCGCGGCAACCTGTTCGGGCTGGAGGTGCGGCAGTCGGACGGCACGTGGGGCGACCGCGACCCGTCGGCCGACATCATGGGGCGCTTCGCGGAGATGGAGATCGACGCGCTGATCGCCATCGGCGGCGACGGCTCGCTGAAGATCGCGCACCGCCTCTTCCTGAAGGGCCTGCGCGTGGTGGGCGTGCCGAAGACGATCGACAACGACCTGAGCGCCACCGACATGACCTTCGGCTTCCAGACCGCGGTGGACGTCGCGACGGAAGCCATCGGCCGCCTCCACTCCACCGCCGAGGCGCACCAGCGGGTGATGGTGGTGCAGGTGATGGGGCGCCACACCGGGTGGATCGCGCTGGAGAGCGGGCTGGCCGGCGGCGCCGACGTGATCCTCATCCCCGAGATCCCCTTCTCGGCCGAGCGGATCGCGGAGAAGATCATGGAGCGCGACCGGGCCCGCCGCCGCTTCAGCATCGTGGTGATCGCGGAGGGCGCGGTCCCCGCGGGCGGCCTCCCCAGCTTCGTGGAGGGGACCGGGCGCTACGGCGGAATCGGCGACCGGCTGGCGGTGGAGCTCGAGGCGCTGACGGGGAAGGACACGCGCTGCCTGACGCTGGGGCACATCCAGCGCGGCGGCAGCCCGGTGCCGTACGACCGCAACCTGGCGCTGCGCTTCGGCGCGGCGGCGGTGCACGCGGTGGAGCGCGGCAACTTCGGGTGCATGGTGGGGCTGCAGGGGAACCACGTGCGCAGCGTCCCCCTGGGCGACGCCGTCACCGACATCAAGCGCGTTCCCATCGACGACGAGGTGGTGCGCACGGCGCGGCGGATGGGCGTGTCGTTCGGGGATTGATACGGAATCCGGGAATCGGTTCGTGTGTTCTCGCCGCGTCAAGCCGACGTCATCCTGAGGCCGACCACACCGTAACCAGCGTCTAGACGAGAGGTTGCAGGCCGAAGGATCTATCGGCGCCACAGCACGTGATTTGGCTGGATGCGCTGATTCATCCGCCGGATTGGGTATGGTACGAGGGATTCGACCCGCGGCTCGCCCCCGTCGACGGACGAAAACGAAGCAGGGTGGATGGCTCACGTGGCCATCCACCCTGCTTGCGTCATGGGATGCGCGCCGTCAGCAGGCTACGCAGGGACTTCCGGTGTCGACGCAGCTCCCCACGCAGGTGGTGCGGACCGTCCCCCCGCCGTCCACCGCGTTGCCTTCCCCAATCCCGCTGGTCTCCGTGCTCCCGACGGACGCGAACGAGTCCACGACCAGCGCCTCGGGATCCAGCTTCATCTTCCGCATCCGTACGTCTCCGGGGTTCGGGGAGAGGGCACCGGCTCGCCTTGAGCCGGTGTCACGCGTGCGAAAAACCTGGCGGGACGGGTGTGTGAGCGCAAGATGGCGAATCCCGTTGGGATGGCGAATGAATTCGCGGCAACAACAGCACAAAGTCCCTGCGGGAATGCGGCCGCGACATCGGGGCGCGAGAACGCCGGCATCGCGACGAACGCTACCGTTCGCGCCGCGCGCCCGAGCCTGCCTCGCGCCGATGAAGTCCGCGAAGGCGGACTGCGTGCGGTTGTAGCCGCGAGTTCACTCGCATTTTCACGATATCTCCCATCGCACTCGCCACTCCCGTCGCCGTCCCCGCCGTCCCTATCATCCCCGACGTCCGCCGCGCCTCCTGCGCGGAGAGCGCGAGGGCGACGCCGTTGGTCCAGCCGAAGCCGTCCTGGGTGGGGTACTCGCCGCCGCCGGCGGGGCGGGTGATGTCCATCACGTCGTACTTCTCCACCATCCGCCCCGTCGACGACCATGTCTTGCGATTGAGGGCCAGCCAGCGCGCGCGGGCCGTGTCGGCCAGGTCCGCGCGGCCGTAGCGGCGCACGCCCTCCATCCCCATCCACTCCAGCGGCGGCCAGCCGTTCGGCGCGTCCCACTGCTGGCCGGAGCGGACGAGGGTGGTCACGAAGCCGCCCGGCTTCAGGAACTCGCGCTGCAGCCGCGCCGCCACCGCGCGCCCCTGCTCCGGCGTCGCCACGCCGAAGTAGAGCGGCGCCGCGGCGGCCAGCGTGGGCCGGTCGCGCACGCGCTCGCCGGTGCGCCAGCGAACGTCGTAGAAGAATCCATCCGCGATGTCGTACGCGGCGGCGAGGAGCGCGCGGCGCCGCTCCTCCGCCGCGCGGGCGTAGCGCGCCGCCACCTCCGCATCCCCCGCGCGGGCGCGGAAGGCGCGCAGCGCGGCGATCGTGCGCTCCTGGTGGTAGAGCAGAGAATTGAGATCGACCGGCACCAGCTCCGTCGTCTCCAGCGTCCGCAGGTCCGCGGGGTCGCGCATCCAGCGGCTGGAGAAGTCCCACCCGCTCTCCGCCGACGCGCGGACGTTGCGGTAGAAGGCCTCGCGCGCGCCCTCCGGCAGCGTCTGCGCGGTCGTCCAGTCTTCCCGGTACGACTCCGGGCGCGGCTCCGGGCGGTCGTCCCAGTAGCGGTTCAGCAGCGAGCCGTCGCGCATCCGCACCACGCGGCGGTGCGCCTCGCCGGGAGCCAGCCGGTCCGCGCCGTCCATCCAGAACGCGTGCTCGGCCTCCAGCGCGTCCAGCCAGCGCAGCGCCGCCGCGGTGTCGGCGTGCGACGCGTAGAGCGACACCATCGCCGCGAAGAAGGGCGGCTGGCTGCGGCCCAGGTAGTAGGTGCGGTTGCCGTTGGGGATGTGGCCCGTGGTGCGGATGAGGTACGCGAAGTTGTCCAGCATGCTGCGCACCAGGTCCATCCGCCCGCTCTCCACCAGCCCCAGCATGGTGAAGTACGAATCCCAGTAGTACACCTCGCGGAAGCGCCCGCCCGGCACCACGTACGCGTTCGGCAGGGGGATGAGGGACGAGCGCGCGTCCGCCCGGTCCGGCTGGCGGGTCAGCGCCGGCCAGAGGAGGCGGATGTGCTCCTCCATCGACTTCGCGCCGTCGCTCCGCACGTTGGCCGATGCGTCGCGCGGCGCCTCGAACCAGCGGCCGACGAAGGCGCGCAGGTCGAACCCCGCCGAGTCGCGCGCGGCGGCGTAGCGGCGCACGATCTCCGCCGGGGGCGCAAGCGGCCGCGCGTCGACGAATGTCTTGGAATCGGGGAAGACGCGCGCCGTCTGCACGTCGTGGAAGAGCCGCCCGAGCGCGGCCGGCGGATCGTACCGCCCGCCGTCCACGGCGACGGTCGCGCGCGGGGCGACCGTCCCCGCCGATGGCGGTCGCGCAGCCGTGCCGCATCCCCCGATCGCGATCAGCGCCGCGATGCCGAACGCGCGCGCCGCCGGGCCACGCACGAGGCGCGCCGCCGGCGGCGCGGCGGGGAAGGGCATCCCCCTGCTCATCATCAGGAGCGGTCGCGCGGGTCGCGGTTCACCAGCGCGTCGCTCGGCACCGGCTGCGCGGACTCGGCAATGGTGAGGAACTCGTGCTCGTCGGCGTCGATGACGGCCTCCTCGCCTCCCACGGGCTCGCCCACGTCGTGCACCCGCGTCACCAGCGCGGCGGCCACCAGCAGGCAGATGCCGCCGCCCACCACCATGTACAGCGGGGTGTTGGGGTTGTCGGCGCCGAACAGCAGGCGGATGACGCGCTTGAACCCCAGCGAGGCGCAGATCTCGGGGATGACGATGAAGAAGTTGAACACGCCCATGTACACGCCCATCCGCGCCGCCGGCAGCGCCCCGGAAAGGATGGCGTACGGCATGGAGAGGATCGACGCCCACGCGATCCCCACGCCCACCATCGTGAGCAGCAGCAGGTACTGGTTGTGGATGAGCGGAACGCTCAGCAGGCCGATGGCGCCGCACACCAGCGCCAGGGCGTGCGTGGTCTTCCGGCTGCTGGCCGCCGCCAGCTTCGGCAGCGCGAACGCCACGGCGAAGCAGGTGATGGAGTAGATGGCGAAGCCCACGCCGCCCCACTCCGTGCCGCGCGCGTACTGCTCGCTCCCCGCCGAGGTCGCGCCGAACACGTGCCGGGCCACCGACGGCCCGAAGAACATCCACATGCAGAACAGCCCCAGCCAGGTGAAGAACTGCACCACCGCCAGCTGCTTCATGGTGGCGGGCATCTCGCGGATGGACGAGCCGATCTCGCCGAACAGCGTCCCGATCCCGCTCCGCCCCCGCTCCGCGCGGTCCAGGGCGCCCATGTCCTCGGGGGGGAACTCGGTGGTGGTGAACACCGTCCACAGCACGCAGACGATGAACACCACCGCGCCCGCCTGGAACGAGTACTTCACCGTGAGCGGGATCCCGCTGGCGGTGTTCCCGGTGACGCCCATCTGGCGGAGCAGGTACGGAAGCACGTTCGCCAGGCTCTGCCCCACGCCGATGAAGAACGACTGCATCACGAAGCCGGCGGTCCGCTGGCTCACGTCCAGCTTGTCGGCCACGAACGCGCGGAACGGCTCCATCGAGATGTTGATCGAGGCGTCCAGGATCCACAGCAGCCCCGCCGCCATCCACAGCGTGCGCGACGTGGGCATGAAGAACAGGGCGATGGAGGCCAGGATGGCGCCGACCAGGAAGTACGGCCGGCGCCGCCCCAGCGGCCCCCAGGTGCGGTCGCTGAGCGCGCCCACGATCGGCTGCACCAGCAGGCCGGTGAGCGGGGCGGCCAGCCAGAGGATCGGCACGTTGTCGGGCGTGGCGCCCAGCCGCTCGTAGATCGCGGACATGTTCGCGAGCTGCAGCCCCCATCCGAACTGGATGCCGAGGAAGCCGAAGCTCATGTTGAACATCTGCGGGAAGTTGAGACGCGGTCTCCTGGTCACGGCCGGCCCTCGGTTCGGATGGATGTGGAGATGGGGATGCTGGACGACGGCGAAGTCCTGAGTCCTGAGTCCTAAGTCCTAAGTCCTAAGTCCTAAGTCCTAAGTGCTGAGTGCTGAGTGCTGAGTGCTGAGTGCTGAGTCAACACAGCACGCCGATCGAGCAGTTACACCAGATCTGGCAATCACCTGTGCACTGGAAGCACCCAGAGAGACGTCATCCTGAGGCCGGCCACACCGCCGTTATCCCCGCACGAGCGGCTGCAGGCCGAAGGATCCATAGGCAAGGTCGCACGTGCGCTGCCGGATCGCACGATGGCTCCCCCGAATCCGGTATCACCACTTAGGACTTGGCACTTGGGACTTAGCACTTCTTTTCTACCGCCCCACGCGCGTGAGATCGAGCACGTGCACCTCGCCCGGCACCAGGGTGCCGAAGGGGACGTATCCGCTCACCGCACCGGCGCGGCCCACCGTCAGCGGCGTGGCGGAGGCGTGGGTCAGCAGGTCCGTCGGCAGGTAGCGGCCCGGCTGCAGCGCCCCGGCCGCGGCGGCCAGCGTCGCGCCGGAGACCGGCGTCTTCCCCAGGTTGGCGACGACGAGCACGGCGCGGCCGCCATCGCGGCGCAGGTACGCCGCCACGGCGTCGTGCGAGGCAGTCACGGGAATGAGCCTGCCGGCCGCCAGCGCGGGGTTGGCCGCGCGCCCGTGGATCAGGCCGCGGTAGAGATTGAGCAGCGAGCGGGGATCGCGCTCCTCCGCGGCCACGTTCGCGGTGGCCGAATCGGGCTGCAGCGCCTCCCACGGCTTCGCGGTGGTGAAGCCGGCGCCTGGCGCGCCGGTCCACTGCATCGGCGTGCGCAGGCGCTCGTCCGGCTTGTCGCCGCTCATCCCGATCTCCTCGCCGTAGTAGACGAAGGGGATGCCGGGAAGGGTGAGCAGGAGCACCGCCGCCAGCCGCGCCTTCGCCCGGTCGCCGCCGAAGACGGTCATCGTGCGCGTCTGGTCGTGGTTGCGCAGGAACGGCGAGTAGCGCGTGGGCGGAAGCGCCTGCTGCAGGCGGAGATAGCCGGCCAGCAGGTTCTTCGCCGAGCCGCGGTTCACCGCCGCCAGCAGCGAGTCCGACACCTCGAAGGTGAAGTACGACGTCAGCTGGTCGGGGTAGTACTGGAGCATCGCCGCGGTGCTGTCCCACACCTCGCCCACGGTGTAGGCGCCCGGCTTCACGCGGTTCACGTGCGCCGCGTACTCGCGCAGCAGCGCGTGCGTCCCCGGCGAGCCGGAGAGCACGGTGCCTTCCTCGACCAGGTACGGCACGGCGTCCAGGCGGAAGCCGTCGACGCCCATCTCCGTGAGCCAGAAGGTGGCGACCTTCTTCGCCTCCTCGCGCACCGCGGGCGTCTGGTAGTTCAGGTCCGGCATCCCCTCCCAGAACACCCCGTAGAAGTACTCGTCGCGCACGGGCGACTTGCGCCACGCGGGGCCGCCCCACGGCCCGGGCCCCGGCTCGGTGGGCGAGAAGCGGTACCAGCTGCGGTAGGGGGAACTGGGGTCGCGCAGCGCGGCCTGGAACGCCGGGTGCTCGCTGGACGAGTGGTTCAGCACCATGTCCACCAGCACGCGGATGCCGCGGCGGTGCGCCTCGGCCATCAGCCGCTTGAAGTCGTCGTTCGTCCCGTAGTCCGGCTCCACGCGGTAGTAGTTGCTGACGTCGTAGCCGTGGTAGCTGGGACTTTCGGCCACCGGCATCAGCCAGATGCAGTTGGCGCCCAGGTCGCGCTGCGACTGCGGGTTGCCGTCGTTGATGTAGTCCAGCTTCTGGATCAGCCCGTTCAGGTCGCCAATTCCGTCGCCGTTGCTGTCCTGGAAGGAGCGGACGAACACTTCGTAGCAGGTGCCGCCGCGCTCCCACGCCGTGTCGGGCGCGGCCGGCACCTGCGCGGTGGCGGGCACGGCGACCACCAGGGCGGCGATGGAGAGCGAGGCGAGTGCGTTCCGGCGCATGTCGGGTCCTCAGGTGGAGATGGCGCCGCGGGAGATGGGCCCGCGGCGGTTGGTCTGTCTCGCACGGACGTCGGGAGATGCGCCGCCGTCCGCGTCCTTCTCGTATCGATCCCTACGATCGCTGTGCAAACCGTAAAACGCACAGAGACGTCATCCTGAGGCCGACCACGCCATGTGTGTCCCCGCACCAGCGGTTGCAGGCCGAAGGATCTATAGCCGAGGCCGCACGTGCGCTGACGATTCGCACGATCGGCTCCGCGTTCCTGCCTTCAGTGCGTTCCCGTCGGAGTTGCGCGGGGATGGCGCGTCCGGCGCGCGTGCCGCCGCCCCGCGGACGCATCTCCATTCCCCGTCGTGGGAGATGCGAAGAGCCAGCGGTAGGCGAGCGGGAACTCGCGGCGCCAGAACCACTCGCTGTGCTGCCCGTCCGCGCGGACGGCGGAGTCCACCTGCGCTCCCACGCGGAAGCCGGACGCGGCGAGGGTGGCGATCATCCGCCGCTGGTCGTTCACGTACACCTCCGGCGTGTCGCCCTCGTGCGCGCCGGTGACGAACCAGATCCGCGTTCCCGGCAGCGGCGGCCGCGCCGCGCGCGCCATGGCGAAGATGGAATCGGAGAACCAGAGCGCGGGAGAGAACACGCCCGCCCGGCCGAAGACGCGCGGGTACTTCAGGACGGCGTAGAGCGAGATCAGCCCGCCCATGCTCGATCCCGCGATCCCCGTGTCCAGCCGGTCCGGCAGGGTGCGGAAGCGCCGGTCGACGAACGGCTTCAGCGTGTTCACCAGGAAGTCCACGTACACGCCGCCCTCGCCACCGCCGTAGCGCGCGTTGCGCCACGGCGAGTATTCGTCCAGCCGCTTCGCCCCGCCGTGGTCGACGGCGACGACGATGACGCTGCGGTCGCCGCGCGCGCGGAGGCTGTCCAGCGTCTCGTCCACCCCCCACTCGCCGAAGCCGCTCGTCGCGTTGTCGAACACGTTCTGCCCGTCGTGCATGTACAGCACGGGGTACCGGCGGTTGGACGATGCGTAGCCGGGCGGAAGGTAGATCCACACGCGCCGCGCCCGCCCCAGCTGCGGGATGGCGAAGGCGGTGTCCAGCACGGCGACCGAGGCCGTCCGCGAGGGGGCGCGCGGCTGGATCTTCGCGGGGTCCTGCCACGCGGCGACGGCCCCGGTCCACGCCGCCGCGCCCTCGGCGGGGACGATGAAGTGGCGGTTGTTCACGCCGCCGCCCGCGCTGTCCGTCTCCACCCGCTCCCACGAGCCGCGCGTGAACTTGAACTCGATCCCCCCGCGGACGTCCGCCGGAAGGGTGATGGAATACTCTCCATCTCCCGTCCGCGTCAGGCGATAGCTGGCGTTCGCCGGATTCCAGACGTTGAAGCTGCCGGCGACGAAGACGCTCGCCGTGTCCGGCGTCCCCGCCGGCACGCGCACCCGCATCGTCAGCTGCGCTCGCGCGCCGGTCGAGACCGCGAGGAGCGCGAGGACGGCCGCGGCGGCGGCCCGGCGGCCGGGGCGATCGACCGGCAGGCGGCTCACGGGCGGGACCGCTCCTCGCCCAGCGGCGCGCGCCCGACGGCCGCGCACGCGGCGACGGGGGCGCCCTGCGTGGCGCACTCCACCGCCGGCGCGGATGCGGGCGCGCACGCCGCGCGCAGCTCGCCCAGCAGCCCCGCCGCGGCGGCCACCATCCCCGGCTCCTCGTCGGCACCGGGGCGGGAGTACAGCAGGTAGTTGTAGCGCACGCTGGCCACGTGCGCCGAATCGCGGCGGGGGCGCAGAAGCTCCAGCGTCGCGGACCAGGTTCTGCCCGCGCCGTCGCGGAGGGTCACGCCGAACCCGTTTTCGGCGCCGGTCCACGATTGGCTGACGAAGCGCGACGTGGAGAGCGTCCGCGCCACGCACGCGGCCTCCGGCGCGGGCCCGAGCGGCTGGCGCAGCGTCATGGTGAACCCCGGGTCGCACGCGGCGGTGGCGAACGCGAGCAGGGTGGCCGGGGTGGCGAGACGGAAGCGCATGGCGGTCACGGCGCCGGGCGGATGCGGACGGCCTGCCCGCCGCCGGGGGCGAGGACGACGTGGAGCCGCGAGGCGGACGTCACGTTCTGCCGCGAGATGGCGACGGGGAGCGGGTTGTCGCGCCAGCTGGCGCCCGGCCCGTCGGCGTAGATCTCGGCCACGTAGCGGTGCCCCGGCGCCAGGAACCCGAGCGGCACGTCGAAGGTGCGCGCCTCCTCGTCGGTGATGGCACCCAGGAACCAGCTGTCCGCGCCCTTCTGCTTGCGCGCCACGATCACGTAGTCGCCGATGCGCCCCTGGATCACCCGCGTGGTGTCCCAGTCGACGGCGACGTCGCGGATGAACTGGAAGGCGGGCTGCCCCTGGTAGTTCTCGGGGAGGTCGGCCGCCATCTGGAAGGGCGAGTAGAGCACGACGTAGAGGGCGAGCTGCTTCGCGAGTGTCGTGCGCGGCCGCGCCTCCTCGGGGGTGTGCGGGTGCCCGCTCGACTTCAGCAGCAGGTCGAAGATCCCCGGCGTGAAGTCCATCGGCCCCGCCAGCATGCGGGTGAAGAAGAGGATGGTTTCGTGCTCGGGCGGGTTGCCGCCCTCGCCGCCCCACGCGTTGTACTCCATCCCGCGCGACCCCTCGCGCGCCAGGATGTTGGGGTACGTGCGCCGCTCGCCGGTGTCCTTCACCGGCTCGTGCACGTCCAGCATGATCCCGTAGCGCGCCGCCGTCTCGATCACGCGGCGGTGGTGGCGCACCATGTACTGCCCCTGGTGCATGTGCCCCTGGTCGGTCAGATCGCTCACGTAGCCGGTCTTCACCGCGCGCACGCCGACCCGCTGGTACAGCGCCATCGCCGAGTCCAGCTGCCGCTCGTAGCCGGTGACGTTGCCCCCCGTCTCGTGGTGGCCGATGAGCGTGATCCCCTTCGAGCGCGCATAGGCGGCCAGCGCGGGAAGGTCGAAGTCGGGATAGGAATGGGTGAAGTCGAAATTCGCCTTTCCCGTGTTGAACCAGTCCACGTCCCAGCCGAGATTCCATCCCTCCACCAGCGTCCCGCCGAAGCCGTTCGCCGCGGCGAAGTCCAGGTAGCGCCGGGTGTTCTCCGTCGTCGCGCCGTGCTTCGGCCCCGAGCCCCAGGTCCACGCGTTGAGGTGCATCGCCCACCAGATCCCGTTGTACTTCATGGGATGGATCCAGCCGGTGTTCCGGATGACGCTGGGGGGATTGAGGTTTAGGCCGAGGACGGACGGGGCGAGGTCCTCCACCCGGTCGGCGAGCTGGATGGTGCGCCAGGGGGTGACAAAGGGCGCCGTCCCGCGCACGGCCACGCCGTCGGCCCACTTCGCCAGCGTGGTGCGCAGCGTCCGGTTGTCGGTGCGGGCCAGGTACATCCCCGCGTAGTCCACCAGGTTGGCCTCGTGGATGACGACCTGCACGCCGCTGGTCGTCTGCAGGGTGAGCGGCGTCTGCACGGTGTCGAGGCGCGAGACGGGGCCGCTGCTGTACAGGCGCTCCTGGCGGTCGGGGTCGCAGCACTGTGCCGGGATCCACCAGGCGCGCGCGTTGTCGGCGAAGGCGAACTCGGTGAGCTCGTCCATCATCTCGTAGGCGCGGAAGCCGGCGCTGTCGGCCACCTCGTAGCGGAAGCCCACGCCGTCGTCGAACGCGCGGAAGACCACGGCGAAGCGGCGGCCGGGCGCGCGGTCCTCGGCCACGTTCACCCGCAGCTCACGGTGATGGTCGCGCACCCGCGCCACCTCGCCCCACGGCTGCGTCCACGTCTCGTCCGCCGAGTCGCGCGTGGCCGAGACGATGCGCAGCGACGTCCGCAGCGTGTCGCCGCCGCGGAAGGCGAAGCCCAGGCGCGAGGGGAGAAGGATGGGCCGGCCGTTGCGGCTGACCGCGTAGTACAGCTGCCCCTCGTGCGTCCCCACCGTCACCACGTTCCTGCCGTCCGGCGAGGCCACGCGCATCTCCTGCTGCGCCGCCCCGGCCGTGGCCGCGAACGCCGCCAGCGCCGCGCCCAGCGCCAGCACCCGAACCCTGCTCGGCATCTCCATCCCCTTCATCCGTAGTTGTGGAAGGGCGATTGAAATCGCGGCAACAACGGCCCGAAGTCCGCCTTCGCGGACTCCCACCCTGCCCATCTCCGCGCGTGTCAAGCCGCCAGACAGCCTCGAACTTGCCTCCCCCGCCTGAACCGAGCCGAACAGCCTCGCGCAGTTTGCGAGGCTTCCCGTAGTTGTTGTGACTTCAGTCGCCGGTGACCGGCTGCGCCCAGACTTTCCATTCAGGCCGGCCACACCATCGCTGCCCCCGCACGAGCGGTCGCAGGCCGAAGGACGTGTGGGCGAGGCCGCACGTGCGCCTGCCGGACCGCACGATCGATCCCGAATCCCGAGATCAGATCTTCGCCGCCGCGGTCACGGCGACCGCGGTGTTGGCGGCGAGGTCGAGCCGCGCCATCCCCGCGGCGTCGATCGTCACGCTCGCGCCCGCGCATCCCCCGCCCGCGCGGCCGCCCGCCAGCAGGTCGCAGTACGTCCCCGCCGGCAGCCCCGTCCCCACCGTCGCCGTCACCCTGGCGGATTCGCGGTTGATGGCGACGAATCCCCGGTCGCCGCGCGAGAAGGCGATGGCGTTGGCGCCGTCGTCCCACCAGTGGTTCACGTCCGTCCCCGCGACGAAGCGGCGGAAGGCCACCATGCGCCGGATGGCCGGGTCGCGGTGCTCGCAGACCCAATCCCCGTTCGCCGCCGTCTCCAGGCTGGCCGCGCAGGCGACGGGCTTCGTCCACCCGCCCGCGTCCGACGGCGGCCCCATCTCCCGCCCCGCCTGCGTGCTCCGGTCGAAGGCGTAGCCCGACAGCACCGAGGGGTAGCCGTACGGCTGCGCCAGCATCCACACGTTGGCCAGCCGGAACGCCGCGCCGTCGCGGTACGAGATGCCGCCCTGCCGCTGCGTGTCGTGGTTCTCCAGGAAGACGACGGCCTTGTCCGCCGGCATCAGTCCCCACGCGCTTTCCGAGAACCGGCTCCCGGGCGGACCGCCGGGGTTCAGCTGGGAGACGTGCTCGCCGTTCACGCCCAGGAACTTGTTCCCCGTGCCGCGGAAGACGAACTCGGTGATGTCCGCCGCGGCGCCGGAGCCGTATCCCACCCCGAAGTAGTCGCGCGGCCCCAGCGCCTCGCCGGCGCCGGCGGAGACCTCGGCGAACCAGTAGGGGAGGGGACGTCCTTCGGCCGCGAGCGTCCGGTCCACGCGGGCCACGATGGAGTCCAGCTCCACCTGCTGGACGTGCTTCGCCGCGTCGATGCGGAAGCCCGCCACGCCCATCCGCGCGAGCGAGACGAGGTAGTCGGCGATCTTCGCGCGCACGGACGCCGAGCCGGTGTTCAGGTCGGGGAGCCCGAAGAGCTCGCAATCCTGCACGTTGGCCGCGCTCGCGTAGTCGGCGACGGTGCAGGGCGGGTGGAAATCCCCGTCTCCGTAGAGACCCGGATAGCTGTACTTGCTGTACGCCGTCCCGTTGCTCCCCACGCCGGGGCTGGGGACGTTCGTCATGTGGTTGATGACCGCGTCCACGTAGATGGCGACGCCCGCCGCGCGGCACCGTCCGGCCATCTCCCTGAACTCCGCCCCCGTCCCCGAGCGGCTGCGCTCGACGGAGTACGAGACGGGCTGGTAGCGCTCGCTCCAGGTGCCGCCGGCCTGCACCGCGTGCTCCTGCGGGGGAGACACCTGGACCGCCGCGAACCCCGCGGGGCCGAGCACGTTCTCGCACTCGGCGGCCACGTCCGCCCACCGCCACTCGAACAGGTGCACGAACACGTCGCCCGCGGCCCCGTGCCCGCTGGGGCGGTACGTCTGCGGGAGCGCCGGACGCCCGGCCGGAGGCGTGGGGACGGGCGGCGGGGTGACGGAATCGCCGCCACCCCCGCACCCCGCGAGGAGGAGGGAGACGGCGGCGGCACCCAAACGCCGTGCAGCCCCGCCGCCGGGGCGACGGAGCTGCAGGCGGACCTCCGGACGATGGAAGAAGATCGAGCGCCCGCGCGGCCCGGGAAGGTGCCCCGGGCCGTGCGGAACGGGCTCAGTAGCCCGCATTCTGGTGCAGGTTGGGGTTCGCGCCCAGCTCCGACGAGGGAATCGGATACAGGTTGCGGAAGCCCTGCGTGGTGGTCCCCGCCTTCACGTTCCCCTTCCACTGCCAGACCCCCGCCGTGGTGAACTGCCCGAAGCGGATGAGGTCGGTGCGGCGGTGGCCCTCCCACAGCAGCTCGCGCGCGCGCTCGGCCTTCAGGAAGTCCAGCGTGAGCTGCGCGTCGGTGATGTTCTGGCTGGCGTCGCCGAAGGCCCGCTGGCGCAGCGCGTTCACGTACGCCAGCGCCTGCGCCCGCGTGCCCCCGCCGCCGCGCAGCACCGCCTCGGCGTACATCAGGTACGCGTCGCCCAGGCGGAACATGGGGTAGTCGGTGTCGGGGAAGCCCGCCGCCGACCCCGGCGCCCCGCCGGAGGTCACGTTCTGGTACTTCGGCGCGCCCACCCCGTCGGTGAAGTTGCCGATGCTGTTGATGTCGTTGGTCTGCCCGTTGGTGAAGAACATGTAGGCGCGCCTGTCGGAGCCGCTGTACAGGTTGTACACCTCGGGGCGCACCCGCACCCCCCACCACCCGCCGTCCAGCCCGTAGCTGGCCGGGTTCATGTTCCCGCCCACCGCCGCGTGCGTGAGGAAGGTCATCCCGCCGTAGGTCTGCGTGTGCAGCCCGTCGAAGGGAATGGCGAAGATGATCTCGGGCGAGGTGTGGTTGTCGGCCAGGAACAGGTGCTTGTAGCTGGGGTCCAGCGAGTAGGCCCCCGACGCGATCACGCCCTGCACCGCTGACAGCGCCTCGGCGTAGCGTGCCGTGCCGGTGTACACCGCGGCGTTCAGGTACAGCTTGGCCAGCAGCATGTCGACCGCGCCCTGGTCCACGCGTCCGTACTGGCCGTGGTGCGCCGCCGGCAGCTCCGGGCGGATGGCGTTCAGCTCGCCGACCACGTAGGTGAAGATCGCCGCGCGCGTGCTCTGCTGGGGCGGCGTGGCGCCGATGGCGAAGCTCTCGTCCACCAGCGGGATGTCGCCGAACAGGTCGATGCCGTGCCAGTAGCTGAGCGCGCGGAGGAAGCGCGCCTCGGCGCGGTACTGGTGCACGGTGCTCACCAGGTCGCTGGTGGCGCCGCGCGAGGCCAGCTTCTCGTCGGTGCTCTCGCGCAGGAACTCGTTCACCAGCCCCACCTGGAAGAACACCCGGTAGTACATGGCCGCCACGAAGGCGTTGCCCGGGCCCCACAGCTGGGTGTTCAGCTCGGGAAGGCCGGGGTCGCCCCAGGCGATGATGGCCTCGTCGGTGGGAAGCTCCTCCAGCTGCCAGAGCTGGCGCAGGTACGACGAGAAGCCCTCGTCGATCCCCTCGATGTCGCCCGACCCGGCCGGCCCCGACTGCCCGGTGAGCGACAGGCCGCCGTAGATCTTGGCCAGGAACGCCCGGTACGAGCTGGGGTCGTTGAAGATGTTGGCCCCCGTGGGGTTGCTCACGGGGTTGGTGGTGATGTCGGTGCACGCCGCGCTTCCCAGGAGGAGGAGCGCCGCGGCCAGGGCCGTGGTGCGCAGTCTCGTTTTCATCTCTCTATGTCCTCGCGAAGTCCGTGGGTTGCGCCGCTCAGAACGCCAGGCTCACGCCGGCCGAGAAGGTCCGGGAGCGCGGGTAGATGCTGTTGTCGATCCCGTTCAGCCCCGCCTCGGGGTCCACGCCGCTGTAGCCGGTGAGGGTGAAGGCGTTCTGCACCGTGCCGTACACCCGCGCCTGGCGCACCCCGCGCAGCCGCGGAAGGGTGTAGCCCAGGGTGATGTTGTCCATGCGCAGGAACGAGGCGTCTTCCACGTACACGTCCGAGTAGTACTGCGGCGCGGTGAAGTTGTACTTCAGCACCGAGGCGTGCAGGTTCAGCAGCCCCGCCGCGTTGTTCAGCTGGTTGAAGTAGCCGTTGGCCGAGGCCACGTTGTTGTACACGTAGCTGCCCAGCTGCGCGCGCATGGTGAAGCCCAGGTCGAACGAGCGGTAGCCGAAGTTCGAGGTGTGCGCCAGGATCCACTGCGGCGTGGGGCTGTGGAAGGGCCGGCGGTCGTCCTGGGTGATGGCGCCGTCGCCGTTGCGGTCCACGTACAGGTCGGTGTCGGGGCGCTGGTGCCCCTGGGCGTCCACGTCGGGCACCGGGTTGCCGCTGGCGTCGCGCCGGTGCTCCAGCACGTAGAAGGCGAACACCGGCACCCCCGGCTGCAGCACCTCGATGTTGCCGCCCACGCCCCCCGCGATGCCGCCCACCAGCTGCTGCTGCGCCGTGCTGGCGTTGGGGTTGATGGTCAGCAGCCGGTTCTTGTTGGTCGAGGCGTTGAAGCTGGCGTTGTACGACAGGCCGCGGGGGGAGCCGCGCAGCACCTGCGCGTTCACGCTCAGCTCCAGCCCCTTGTTGCGCATGCTGCCGATGTTGGTGGTCACGAAGTTCGACAGGTTCGTGCCCGCCGGCACCGCCGTGCGGAAGATCAGGTCCTTGGTGTCCTTCACGTAGTAGTCCACCGAGCCGGTGATGCGGTCGTCCCACAGCCCGTAGTCGAAGCCCACGTTGGTCGACGTGGTCTCTTCCCACTTGATGTTGGGGTCCACCGCGCTGGGGCGGATGGTGGTCACGAAGGTGTCGCCGAACTGCACCTGGCTCAGCGCGTCGCCGTAGCGGTAGGTGCTGGTCCACTGGTAGTCGGCGAACGACTGGTTGCCGTTCACCCCCCACGAGCCGCGCAGCTTCAGCTCCGACAGCGGCGTGCCCTCGGGGAACCAGGGCTCCTCGTTCACCCGCCACCCCAGCGCGGCCGCCGGGAAGTTGCCCCACTGGTTGCGGGGCCCGAAGCGCGACGAGCCGTCGCGGCGCAAGCTGAGCGTGAGCAGGTAGCGGTCCTTCAGCGTGTAGTTCACGCGGCCGAAGAACGAGGCCAGCCGGCTGTCGCGGATCGAGTCGAAGGGCACCACCTGCGTGGCCGTGGGCACGCCGTTGTCGCCCAGCAGGTTCGACGTCAGCCCCTTGGCGGTGAACGAGGTGTACTGCCCGCGCGTTTCCTCGTACGAGTAGCCGCCGGTGACGTCGATCTCGCTCGCGCGGATGCGGTTGTTGTAGTTCAGGAAGGCGTCGATCACGCCCGTCTGCTCCGACGGGTTCGAGCGGTAGGCCGAGCCCGGGGTGGTGCTGGTGATCTGCGAGTGCAGGGTGGTGGGGGTGAAGCTGCGCCGCTCCGAGCGGGCGTAGTCGTACCCCGTGCGCAGCGTGCCCGTGAGCTGCTCCAGGAAGGGCATCCGGTAGCGCGCCTCGATGTTGCCGATGCTGCGGAAGGTGCTGCCGTTGTCCACCACGCCGGCCAGCTGCGCCACCGGGTTGTCGGGCGCCTGCTGGAAGGGCTGCTCGAAGAAGCCGTTGGCCACGGTGATCGGCACCGTGGGGTCGTACACGGTGGCCGCGCCCAGCACGCCGCCGGGGGTGAAGTCGTCGCGGGTGCGCGCCGCGCGGATGGTGCCGCGCACGTTCAGCCGGTCCGAGAACAGGCGGTTGCTGTAGTTCAGCGCCGCCGACAGGCGGTCGGTCTCGGAGCCGCGCAGCACGCCCGACTGCTCCAGGTAGTTCAGCGACAGCCGGTAGCTCATGGCCGGGCCGCCCACGCCGCCGATGGCCAGCGCGTGCTCCTGCCCGAAGCCGTTGCGCTCCACCGCGCCGCGCCAGTCGGTGCTGGTGTTGCCCAGGAACTGCACGCGCCCCGGCGCGTGCGCCGCCACCACCGCGCGGAACTGGTCGGCCGACAGCATGTCGGGCCCGCGGATCACGTTCGAGGTCGACACCGAGTTGGTGTAGCTGAACGCGGGCTCGCGCGCGTTGCCGTTCCTGGTCTCGATGATGATCACGCCGTTGGCGCCGCGCGAGCCGTAGATGGCGGTCGACGCGGCGTCCTTCAGCACCGTCACCCGCTCGATGTCCTGCGGGTTGATGAAGTTCAGCGGGCTGCGCGAGATGTCGGACGACAGCCCGCCGCCCGGCTGCAGCGGCACGCCGTCCACCACGAACAGCGGCTCGTTGCTCGACGTCACGCTGGTGCCGCCGCGGATGCGGATGGCGCTGCCGCCGCCGGGCTGGCCGTTGTCGATCACCTGCACGCCGGCCACCTTCCCCTGGATCAGGTGCTCGGGGTTCACCACCCGGCCGGTGTTGAACTGCTCCTGGCCCACGGCCTGGATCGAGCCGGTCACGTCGCGCACCCGGCGCTCGCCGTAGCCGATGGCCACCACCCCCTGCAGCGCCACCGCCGAGGGCGACAGCGCGAAGTTCAGCGTGGCGGTCTGCCCGGCGGCCACGGCCACCGACTGCGTGGCCGGGGCGTGCCCCAGCACGGTGGCCGTCAGGCGCTGCGTGCCCGCGGGAACGCCGCTCAGCGTGTACCGCCCGTCGGGGCCGGTCACCGCGCGCAGCGTGGTGCCCGCCACGGTCACCGCCGCCCCGGAAAGCGCGCGCGCGCCCTCGGACGACGTCACGCTGCCGGTTACCTGCCCGGTCTGTGCGTACAGTGGTCCGCCCGCGAGCAGGGCGGCAAACACACTCAACACTACGTTCCGCCTCATCTTGGCTCTCCGAAGGAGGGTGGTCGGGCAGCCCGCGGGGGCTGCGGCAGGTGCGTCGCGCGCGGGCGCCCGGTGGTGGGCGCGGCGCCAGTTCGCACCCCGGGGTTCAGGGGCCGGTGGTCCCCGGCGGCCACGGGGCCACGCGCGGGGGCAATTTCACTGCGATGGGAATCGGGTGCCGGCCGGCACGCCGGAAGCGGACCCGCTCCCGCCCGGGTCCGCAGGGCCCCCGCCCGGCGGGGGTTCGGCGCGTTCGTCAAGAGATCCAACAAATTCAGCCCGGCGGTCCCGCCGCGGCGGCCGGCGGTCGAAGCGGGTCCACGACGTCGCGGACCTGCTTTTGTTAACGAATCCGACAAAATACCGCACGCACGCTCCGGCGGGGACGGACGGCTTCGGGAACCTGCTCGGAATGCGTGCGGGAAGATGCTGCGAGCTCGCGGTTTCTGCTGGGGCTTGATCGGGTGTATCGTAATCGCGCAAAGTTCTCGTGTCAACAAGATTTCGCATGGGTTTCGGAGCGCGTAAACCGATGGGGGGCAATGTAATCGTTTACATCGCGACCGCTCCTCGCGTCGGCCGGGAACCGGGTGCGGCGCACCGTCGGCGGGCCCGCCGGCGGCCGCCGGAAGCCGGTCCGCGGCGGGTGCATCGGAAGGCGCTCCGGCGGCGTCCGCACCGGGCGCGTTGCGGCGGCGCGAGGGGGGCGCGATTTTCCGCGTCTCGTCCCCATCCCCCAACGATCTCCGGCGTCCATGCGTCCTATCGGGGGAGGATCCTGGTCCTATCGGGGAGGATCCTGGGTGGGATGGCGATTGTACCGCAGCGCGCCGCCGGTCCCCATCTCCATTCCCCGGCGCGGCGAACGTTCACGCGAGGTGCGTCCCCTGGCTACTGCCGAGAAGGAAATCGAGACCCTGCTGGGCGATGCGGCGCGGCTGCGCGCGCAGGTGCAGCGCCGCATCGTGGGGCAGGAGCGGGTGCTGGAAGAGGTCATCATCTCCCTGCTGGCGGGCGGGCACGTGCTCCTGGTGGGCGTTCCCGGGCTGGCGAAGACGCTGCTGGTGCGCACGCTGGCGCAGGCGCTGGAGCTGGACTTCAAGCGCGTGCAGTTCACGCCGGACCTGATGCCGGGCGACATCACCGGCACGGAGGTGATCGAGGAGGACCGCTCCACCGGGCGCCGGTCGGCGCGCTTCATCCGCGGCCCCGTGTTCACCCAGGTGCTGCTGGCCGACGAGATCAATCGCACCCCGCCGAAGACGCAGGCCGCGCTGCTCGAGGCCATGCAGGAGGGGCGGGTGACGGCGGGCGGGGAAGACTGGGAGCTGCCGCGCCCCTTCTTCGTGCTGGCCACGCAGAACCCCATCGAGCAGGAGGGAACGTACCCGCTCCCCGAGGCGCAGCTCGACCGCTTCATGCTCGACATCCGGCTGGACTACCCCAGCGTGGACGAGGAGGTGGAGATCCTCCGCTCGACGACGGGGACGAAGGATGCCGACATCCAGCCGGTGCTGGACGCCGGGCGGGTGCTGACGCTGCAGCGGTGGGTGCGCGAGGTGCCGGTGGCCGAAAACGTTCTCTCCTACGCCGCCTCGCTGGTCCGCGCTACCCGCCCCGCGGACGCGAGCGCGACCGACGACGTGAAGCGCTGGGTGCGCTGGGGCGCCGGCCCCCGCGCCGGACAGGCGCTGATCCTGGGCGCAAAGGCGCGCGCCCTCCTCGCCGGCCGCTTCCACGTCACCCCGGACGACGTGCGCCGCGTGGCGCTTCCGGTGCTCCGCCACCGCGTGCTCGTGAACTTCCACGCCGAGGCCGAGGGTGTGGCGACCGACGACGTCATCGCCCGCCTGCTGGAAACGATTGCGCCGCCGCGGAGCGGGTTGTGAGCGCAAAGCCAGGACCCGTGCCCCGGCGGATGAATCCGCGGCAACAACGGCCCGAAGTCCGCCTTCGCGGACTCGAAATCCGGCATCGGGGCGACTCGGCCAGCGCGGGCGCATCCGGCCCGGTTGGAACGGCGGGTGAGCGGAAGCACATGCCTCACCGCGCGAATGGCGGAGAGGGAGTCCGCGAAGGCGGACTTCGGGCAGTTGTTGCAGCGAATTCATTCGCCCTCCCCAGCCTCAGCCTTCCCGAGCTCGGCCCGGCTCCATCGGCTCGGGTACACTCCGGGAGCGAGGGAGCGCCGTGACCTCCGCCCCCTCCACCGCCTTCCTCCCCCCCGGCCTCCTGGAGCGCCTCGGCGGGCTGGAGCTCATCGCGAAGACGGTGGTGCGTGGCTTCCAGGCGGGCATCCACCGCTCGCCCCTGCGTGGCGCGGGCGAGGACTTCGCGAAGCACCGCGACTACCAGCAGGGCGACGACGTCCGCTACCTGGACTGGAAGCTGTACGGGCGCACCGACCGCCTGTACGTGCGCGAGTTCGAGGAGCGCTCCAACCTCCAGGCGTTCGTGGTGGTCGATACCTCGGCGTCGATGGAGTACGCGGGCGCTGGCGGCGTGACGAAGCTGCGCTACGCCTCGTACGTGGCCGCCGCGCTCGCGCACCTGATGATCGGCGCGGGCGACTCGGTGGGGCTGGCCGCGTTCGGCGCCGAGGCGCGGCTGCTGCTGGCGCCAAGGGCGCGCTCGGGCCATCTCCACGATCTGCTGCTGTCGCTGGAGCGGCTGGCCCCGGGTGGCTCGGAAGGGGCGGCGGACGTGCTGGACCGGGTGGGGGTGACGATGCGCCGCGGTGGGCGCGTCATCCTCATCTCCGACCTGCTGGAGGACGACGGGGGCGAGGCGCTGGCCGCCGCCGCCGGCCGCCTCCGCGCGCGGGGGGACGAGGTGATGGTGCTCCGCGTGCTGACCCCCGAGGAGTCGGGCGAGGCGGCGCCGGACGCGGGGCTCTTCTTCGACCCCGAGCACCCGGCGCGGGAGGTGCCGGCCACGCCGCGGCTGGATCCCGGCTACGCGCGCCGCGTCGGCGCGTACTACGCGGCGCTGGCGGACCGGCTGCGGCAGCGCGGCGTGGAGTACGTTCCGCTCTCCACCGAGCAGCCGGTGGAGCAGGCGCTGGTCGCGTGGGTGAACCGGCGGCGCGGCGCGTGATCACCTTCGGCACCCCGGCGTTCCTCCTGGCTGGCGCCTTGGGCGCGCTCGTTCCGCTGGCGCTGCACCTGATCCGCCGCCGCCCGCCCAACCGCGCGCCGCTCCCCACGGAGCGTTTCCTAGCGCCCGACCCGCGCACCGCCGTGCGCGTGAGCCGGCCCACGGACCTGCTCCTGCTGGCGCTCCGGATGCTGCTGCTGGTGCTCGCCGGCGCCGCGTTCGCGCACCCGGTCTGGTTCCCGGCGGCGCGGGGGACGCGCGAGGTGGTGCTCCTCGATACCGGCACGGGAATGGGCGCGGCGTGGCCCCAGGCGGTCGCCGAGGCGCGCCGCCTCCTCCTCGGCGCGGATGGAAAGCCGCGGGGCGAGCTGGTCCTGTTCGATACGATCGCGGTCCCGATGCGCCGCCTCGACGCGCGGTCGTTCGCCTCGCTGCAGGCCACGCCGCCAACCGGCGCGGAGAGCCGCTACGCCGCCGCGCTGGAAATGATTCCCGCCGCCACGCGCGAGCTGCGCGGCGCGGACTCGGTGCGGGTGACGCTGATCACCCGCGCGCGCTGGGCCGCGTGGAGCGAAGGGCTGTCCGCGCTGCGACGCGCCGCCTGGCCGGGCGCCATCGGCCTCGTCTCCATCCCCGTCCCCCCGGCGACGGATTCGGCGCGCGGCGATACGGCCGCACGTGAAGCGATCCGCATTGCGGGAGATGCGCGTACTCCCGTGTCGTACACGAGGGCCGCGCTGCAGGCGACCGGGTGGAGCGTGCGTGACGTCCCCATCGCGGACGCAGTCTCTGTCGAGGGCGCGCGTCTCGTCGTCGTCGAGGACGCCGTCCCCGCGCCGCTGGCCGGCGCGGTCCGCCGCGGTGCGGAGGGTGGCGCGACGGTGCTGGTGACCGCGCCCGCCGCCGCGTCCCTCCGCGGCCTCATCCCCTGGCGCGGGACGCTGCGCGCGGACAGCACCGGCGGCGCGATGTGGCTGGCGTCCGGCGAGCACATCGGGCGCGCGGCGGTGCGGGTATCGGGAGATGCGGCGCCGGGCGCGGCCCTGATCGCGTCGTGGGAGGATGGCCGTCCCGCGGCCGCCGCGCGGCGGATGGGGCGCGGCTGCATCGTCTTCGCGGCGGCCGATCTGGAGCGGGGGGAGATGACGATGGATGCCGCGTACCCGCGCGTGGTCGACCGTTTCGCGCGCGGCTGCGAATCTCCCGGACCGGCGGACGGAGATGCGCCGCTCGACGCGGGGGCGCGGGCCGTGCTGCATGGATCGGGACCGGCCGCCGTCGCCGCGAGCGCCATCCCGGGCGCGGGGGGCGGCATCGCGCTGGGGCGCTGGGTGATGGCCGCGGCGCTCCTCGCCGCCCTGGCCGAAACGTTCTTCGCTTACTCCCGCAGGAGTGCGGCATGAGAACCGCCCTTCGCCGTCCACCGCCCGATGGCCCGCCGGTGCTTGCGCCGGTGGAGCGCATCATCGCGCGCGTGCGGCGGGTGTGGCGGTGGTCGGTGCTCGTCCGCGCGCTCGTCGTCGCCCCCGCGCTGCTGGCCGCTTCCGCCATCCTCCTCATCGCGCTGGACCTGCTCGTGCCGCTGCGCGCCGTGCTGCGCGAGGTGCTGCGCTGGGTGCCGCCCGCGCTGGCGGTGGGGACGCTGGCGTACGCAGCGTGGCGCATCGCGCGCCCGCCGTCGCCGCGCCGCTTCGCTCTCCTGGCCGAGGAGCGCCTCCCCGACCTCGACAACCGCCTGGTCACCGCCTTCGACGTGGCCGTCGGCGACCCGGAGTCGCTCGTCGCCCGCGCGTTCGTGGCCGATGCGGAGCGGCGCCTGGCCGGTGTCGAGGCGAACGACGTCGCCCCCTTCCGCATCCTCCTCCCCATCTCCGTCCTCGTCACCTCCTGGGCCATCGCGCTCGGCTTCGCGGCGGCGTTCCCGGTCGCCGCGCGCGAGGCGTGGGGGCGGTGGCTGCACCCGCGCGACGCGTATGAGCAGCGCTGGCGCGAAGTGCGCGCGAACACCCTCCCCGCCGTCCCCGAGCCGCCGATGCCGGCGTTCGACGAGATGCGCTGGCGCGTCGCCCCGCCCGCGTACGCCGGGCAGGGGGACGCGGACGGGCGCGGGGACGAGCCGCTGCAGGCGCTGGCGGGAAGCCGCGTGCGCCTGCGCTCGGCGTTCTTCGACCGCTGGGACGCGGTGCGCGCGGTCCGCATCGGCGGCGGGCAGCTCCCCGTGCACCGCTCGGGCGGCGAGTGGGCGGTGGAGTGGACGCAGTCCGCGAACGAGCGAGGCATCTCGCTCGAGGCGCTGGCGCACGGCGAGGTCGTCGCGCGCCGCGTCGTTCCGGTCACCGTCGTCCCCGACCGCGCGCCCGACGTGCAGCTCACCGCGCCGGAGCAGGACCTGGTGCTGGCCAGCGGCCACGGACGCATCCCCGTTCGCGCGACCGCGGCCGACGACTACGGCGTGGGCCCGTTCGCGCTCGCATGGAGCCGCACCCGCGGCAGCGGCGAGACCTTCCAGTACGTGGAGGGGGTGTGGCAGTTCGGCTCGCTCCGCCGCGGGGGGAAGACGGCCGCGGGCGAGCTCGTCCTCGACCTCGACGCCATGAAGCTGGAGCCGGGCGACGTGATCCACGTGCGCGCCGTGGCCACCGACCGCAACGACGTCACCGGCCCGGGCGAGAGCGTGTCGCGCACGCGGATGATCCGCATAGCCCGCCCGGAGGAGATGGACCGCGTGAACACCGACGTGGGCTTTCCGCTGGAGATGCCGAAGGACCCGCTCCTTTCGCAGCGCATGCTGCTCATCCGCACCGAGCGTCTGCGCGCGCAGCACGGCCGCATCCCCGAGCCCGAGTACCGCGCGAAGGCGGCCGAGATCGCGTCGGACCAGGAGCGGCTGCGCGAGCGCGTGGGCGAGCAGATCTTCACCCGGCAGACCAGCGCGCTGCAGGACCTGGGCGTGGAGCGCGGCTTCACCGAGGAGGGCGGCGCCGGCCACCACGACGCCGACCAGCCGGCGGCGGCGCCCCCAACCGGCCAGGGCGCGAACGGCGAGTCGTTCTCCGACCAGGTGCTGGCCGCCGCGTCCGCGGCCACGGGGCAGGGGACGATCGACGAGGTGTCGCACAAGCACGACGCCGACCCCATCCTGGACGTCAACCGCACGCTGCTGAGCCTGTACAACATCATGTGGGCGGCCGAGCGCGAGCTGAACCAGGGCTCGCCCGACGCCGCGCTCCCGCACGAGCGCGAGGCGCTGCGCGTCATCGACCAGCTGCGCAAGGCCGAGCGCATCTTCCCCAGCGGCAACGTGCGCGCCGATCCGGTCGACGTCGACTCGGCGCGCGGACAGGGGAAGCTGGACGATGCCGCGCCATCCGCCCGCGCCGCCGGCGCCCCGCTTCCCAACGCGGACGCGCTGCTGGCGGAGATGGACCGCGTCGCAGGGGCCGCCGCGGGAACGTCCCCCCGCGCGCTGTCGATGCGGCTCTCCGGGCTCGCCGCCCGCGCGCTGGCCGGCCCCGGCGCGGACCCGCAGGCGGCGGCGCTCCTTTCGCGCGCCGCGGGCGAGGCGCAGTCGGGGCGCACCGCCCAGGCTCGCGCCCTCCTCCTGCGCGCCCGCGCCCGCATCGCCCCCGGCGCGGCGACGCGCGCCCGCGCCCTTCCGTCCACCGCCGACCCGGCAGCGGCCGACTACTTCCGCCGCCTGGGGAGGGCGCCGTGAGGCGGTTCTTTTGCGCCGCCGCCGCACTGGCGCTGGCCGTCTCCGCGGCGGCGCCGGCGCGGCCGGCGCCGTTCGTGTTCGCCACCGCGCGCTACGACTCGGGGGACTGGGACGCGGCGCCGCTGGTGCCCACCAACGTCATCCACGCCGTCGCGCAGTACACGGCCATCCCGGTGGCGCCGCAGGGCGCGGTGGTGGACCTGGCCAGCCCCGAGCTCTTCCGCTTTCCGTTCGTCTACCTGACCGGCCACCTTCCGGTCCGTTTCAGCCAGCAGGAGAGCGCCAACCTGCGGGCGTACGTGCAGCGCGGCGGCTTCGTCTTCATCGACGACCACAACCACGACGTGGACGGGGCCTTCCACAGGACGGCCACGGCGGAGCTGCGCCGCATCTTCGGCGCGAACGCGCTGCGCGAGCTCCCCAACGGCCACGAGCTGTACCGCGCCTTCTTCACCTTCGCCGACGGGCCGCCCGCCACGAGCCACGAGCTGAACGGCTGGGGCGACAACATGGTGCACGAGCACCTGCTGAGGGTGGAGGTGAACGGGCGGCTGGGCGTGCTCTACAGCAACAAGGACTACAGCTCCGAATGGGGCTACCACTACCGCAACAAGCGCTTCCTGTCGCTCGACAACACGCGCTTCGCCGTGAACATCGTCGTGTACGCGCTGACGCGATGAGAGTGGGGACAGGGGACAGGACACAGGGGACAGGGGACAGCAGGAGGCCGTCCCCTGACGGGCTGTCTGCGGTGGCGAAAACCTCTGACGGAGCGCCACCAGGTTTGGGCGGGAGTCCGCGAAGGCGGACTTCGGGCCGTTGTTGCCGCGAATTCATTCGCCTTTCCCCGCGGGCCATCCCGACCCATTCCCGTTTGGCGCGCCCGCCGGCATGACGCGCCTCCCGCTCGTCCTCCGCGCCTGCGTCCTGGCGCTGCTGGTGCTCGCGCTGGCGCTGCCGTCGCTCTGGCGCCCGGCGAGCGTCGCGGGGCGCGTCGTCCGCCTCCGCACGGCGTCCGATCTCGCGAAGGCCGGCGCCCTCCTCGGCGGCCTCCCGCCCGCGGCGACGATCTACGAATCCGCCACACCGCCGTCGCCAAACGAGCTGGAGACGCTGGCCGCGGCGGCCGGGCGCGCGCCGCTCTTCGGCGTGCTTCCGGCCACCGCGCGGCTGGTGGACGCATCCGCGACGGCGCGCCCGCTTTCCGGCCGCGCCGCCGCCGTGTCGTTCCGGCTGCACGGCGCGCCCGGCGACAGCGCGCGCGTCTATCTCGCCGAGGCGGGCGGCGTGGTGGACAGCCTGCCGGTGAAGGCGGACGCGCGGGGCGAGGCATCGGGCGCGTTCCGCGTGCGTCCGGCGCTCGCCGGCTGGCGCGAGTGGCGGGTGCGCGCCGTCTGGCCGCGCGGCGACTCGGCGGTGGCGGGCGCCGCGGCGATGGTAGATTCGGCGGGGCCGCCGCGCGTGCTGCTGCGCGCCGGATTCCCCGACTGGGAGGCGAAGTTCGTCACCCGCGCGCTGGAGGAGAGCGGCGCGCGCGTGGAGCAGGGCCTGCCGCTCGGCCGTGGCCTGGCGGTGACGGAGGGCGCCGGCTCCGCCCTCACCCCCGCGCGCCTCGCCGCCGCCGACGCGGTGATCGTGCTCGACGGCGCGCCGCTCGACGCCGCCGAGGCGGCCGCGCTGGCGGAGTGGGCGGCGCGCGGTGGCGGCGTCCTGCTCGCCGGCGACCGCTCGGGAGCGCCCGGTTTCGGCCTCGTGCGTGCAGGTTCGCGCGCCTCGCCGGTGGACGGCTCCGCGATCCGGTGGGCGCTCCCGCCCGAGCTGGCGCCGCTCCCGGCGGACCGCGTCGCCGCGGCCGCGCAGCCGTTCGAGGCGGCGTTCGCGGGCTCCGTCGCGGGCGCATCGTCGCCCGCGGGCGGGCTGCTGGCGCTGCGCCCGCTGGGCCGCGGCCGCGCCGCCGCGCTGGCCATCACCGAGACGTGGCGGTGGCGGATGGAGGCCGGGCGCGTGGCCGAGCACCGCGAGTTCTGGCGCTCGCTCGCCGACTGGCTGTCGTCCGCGCGCCCGGAGCCGCTCTCCATCCAGCTCGCCGATGCGTCCGGCGCCACCGGCGTCCGCCGCGAGGTGCGCGTGTTCGACGCGCGCGAGCCGGATGCGCCGCCGCCGCCGCTCGTCGTCACCCGCCCCGATCGGGCCACGGACACGCTCCGCCTGACGCGCGACGCCGCATCGCCCGGCGTGCTGCGCGCCTCGTTCGTTCCCGCGGCGGAGGGCATCTACACCTTCGCGTTCGCCGGCCAGCCGCCACGCGCCGCCTTCCGCGCGACGCGCACCGCCAGCGCGTCCGCCGACGGCTGGGCGCGCCTCGCCGCCATCGCCACGCGCTCCGGCGGCCGCATGCTCCCGCCGGACTCCGTTCGCGCCACCGTCGCGAGCTTCGGCTCCGCATCCTCGGGCGGATGGCGGGGTCCCGGCCCGTGGCTCATCTTCGCCGCGATTCTGTTGTTCGGCGCGGCGGAGTGGGCGATTCGAAGGCTGACGGGGCGCGAGTGATGTCTGCCAGTTCGCGGGCCGGCCTCCCCACCGGCGGGTGAAGCCGCAGCAACAACGACGGGAAGCCTCGCAAACCGCGCGAGGCTGTTCGGCTCGGCAACTGGTTCCGGCTCCGGAGGACGCCTCCCCTTTCATCATCGTGGCCGTCCAGAGCGGCGGTGTTCGACTCAACTCAGGATGACGTCAGCGGGAAGAGCCAATCCAACCTCACGCTGAGTTCTCCCCCTCCCCCGCGGAGCGGGAAAGGGCCGGGGAGGGGGTCCGCTTGGCAGCACCGATCTTTCTTTGCTTTTCGCGGAGATGCTGGATCGTCAACCACACTCGCCGCATCGCAGGTGCGGCGATTTCGACAGCGAGGCTGGATGCGAATCTTCGTCACCGGCGCGACCGGTGTGGTGGGGCGCAGGGCGGTGCCGCTGCTCGTGGCGGCGGGGCACGAGGTGACGGCGGTCGCCCGCTCCGCGGAGAAGGCGGCGGCGGTGGAGAAGGCCGGCGCCCGCGCGGTGCAGGTCGATCTGTTCGACGCGGATGCGGTGCGGCGCGCGGTGGACGGGCACGAGGCGGTGATCAACCTGGCCACCGCCGTCCCGCCGAGCTCGCGCATGATGCTGCCGGGCGCGTGGCGGGAGATGGACCGCATCCGGCGCGACGCCTCGGCCATCCTGGTGGACGCGGCACTCGCGGGCGGCGTGCGGCGCTTCGTCCAGGAGTCGTTCGCGCCCATCTACGCCAACAGCGGCGACGGGTGGATCGACGAGACCGCGCCGGTGAAGCCCGCCGGCTACAACCGCACCACGCTCGACGCCGAGCGCTCGGCCGATCGCTTCACGCGCGGCGGCGGCACGGGCGTGGCGCTCCGCTTCGCCTACTTCTACGGGCCGGACGCGGGCGGCGCGACGCTCGACATGATCGGGTTCGTGCGGAAGGGCTGGTCGCCCGCGCCGGGGCCGGAGGGCTTCATCTCCTCCATCTCCCACGACGACGCGGCCACGGCGGTGGTGGCGGCGCTCGGCATCCCCGCGGGCATCTACAACGTGGTGGACGACGAGCCGCTGCGCCGCCGCGAGTTCTTCGGGTCGATGGCCCGGGCGCTGGGCGTCGCCCCGCCCAGGTTCCTGCCGAAGTGGGCGGGGCGGCTGATGGGCGGGGCGGGGGAGACGCTGGCCCGCTCGCTCCGCATCTCCAACCGCAGGTTCCGCGAGGCCAGCGGCTGGGCGCCAAAGTACCCAGGCGCCCGCGACGCCTGGCCCGACCTGCTCCGTGAGGCGGGAATCACCCCTTCCGCGTGAGGGTGTGGAACACACCCGGGTGGCCGACGGAAACAGACATTTCAAGTCATCAAAATTGCATCTGATCAAACCGCAAGGCGATGATGGCGCCGGCGGAGATCTCCTGCGTCCGGCGGTATGCCCCGCACGCGGAGGAAGAAGGATGAAAAAGCTTCGGCTGGATCCGGACGAGCTCTCGGTGGAGCCCTTCGAGGTGGAAGCGGCGGCGGCGGAGAGTGGCACCGTGATGGGCGCCGACGCGTCGTCGCCCAGGAACTGCACCGGGCCCGACGTAAGCTGCGGCTACCCCTACACCTGCGGCGGAACGAGCTGCGACTCGGGCTACCCGCTCTGCTACCAGTGCACCGCCCGCGTCTGCGAGTAGCATGCTCGCGGCTGGCCGGCGGATCACCAACGTGGAGGGAACGATGAAGAAGCTGCGGCTGGATCCGGAAGCGCTCTCGGTGGAGCCCTTCGAGGTGGAAGCGGCGAAGGAGGAGAGCGGCACGGTGATGGGCGCCGACGCCTCGACGCCGAGGAACTGCACCGGGCCGGACGCGAGCTGCGGCTACCCCTTCACGTGCGGCGGAACCAGCTGCCCCACGGGCTATCCTCTCTGCCGCTTCTGCGCCGGGTGACGATGGGCGGACCAACGGCGGCAACTCCCGATCGTGGAGGACCGATGAATCCGATGAAGAAGCTGCGGCTGGACGTGGAAGAGCTTTCGGTCGAGCGTTTCGAGCTGGAATGGGCGGGGGAGGCGAACGGCACGGTGCGGGGCAACGACTTCTCGCAAACCCACTGCGGGACGGCCGCCGAGGACAGCTGTGGCGATCCGCCCACCTGTGGCGGAACGAGCTGCGACTCGGGGTATCCGGTGTGCCGCCAGTGCCCGCCCATCGACTGAGCGGCACAGGGGCGCATCCGGCAGTGTCCACCAGGTGCGTTCTGATCGATCCGGGTGCGAACGCCTGCGCCCGAACGGCCCTGCAAACAGGAGAAAAGCCATGAAGAAGCTGCGGCTGGATCCGGAAGCGCTCTCGGTGGAGCCCTTCGAGCTGGAAGCGGCGGTGAAGGCGGACGGCACCGTGCTGGCCAACGAGGTCTCGGGCCCGGGCTGTCCCACCTCGGTGCAGTACAGCTGCGGGTACCCGCGCACCTGCGGCGGCACGAGCTGCGACACCGGGTATCCGGTGTGCTACCAGTGCACGGCCCAATGCACCGTGTGACCCGCTGAACGGACGGGACATACGCGGAGAAGCAGGGCAGCGGACGAACACCTCCGCTGCCCTGCTTCTCCGCGTGAGATCCGCCCGTCAGTCCAGCGTCTTCATGAAGAAGTGCCGCGCGTAGCCCGGCGGAAAGTCGTCGATCCGGCCGAACTCGCGGAATCCCATCTTCCGGTAGAACTCCGGCGCCTGGAAGGTGAAGGTGTCGAGCCACATCCCGCGGCAGCCGCGTTGCCGCGCCTCGGCTTCGGCGCGGCGCAGCAGCTCCGAGCCGTGGCCGCCGCCCCGGTGCGCGTCGCCGACCCACAGGACCTGCACGAACATCCATCCCATCAGCATGTCGGCGACCAGCCCGCCCGCGACCGCGCCGCCCTCGTCGCGCAGGAAGAACCGGAGCGTCTCGTACGCGTACTCGCCCACGAGGCGCCGGTTGTACGCGAACAACCCTTCGCCCACCGCGCGGACATCCTCTTCGGGCGCGTCCGGTTCCAGGCTGATGGTGAGATCGGACATCGCGGCAGGATGTTCGAGGATTTCGGAAGGAGACAGGGCTCGGTCCAAGCTTGGATCAGGCGACGTAACTGCTTACGCAACAATGCCGTAGTTGAAGTCCGCGAAGGCGGACTGTGTGCCGTTGTAGCCGCGACTTCAGTCGCATTTTTCCAACCACCACAACATCTCAATCCGATCAATCCGATTCTCCGACGCACTCCCGCACTCCCGCACTTCCGCACTCCCGCACTTCGTTACTGCGGCGCTCCCAGCATCTCCTTCATCTTGCTGAAGAAGTTGGCCTTCAGCTCCTTGCTGTCCTCCTCGCTCAGGCTGCTGCGCTTGCCGGTGCGGTACTCCAGCAGGTCGGCGGGCACCTCCTTCAGGAAGCGCGAGGGCTGGCGGGGGATGGAGTCGCCGCGCTGGCGGCGGGTGGCGCAGCCGGAGAGGGTGAGCCGGTGCCGGGCGCGCGTGATCCCCACGTAGAACAGGCGCCGCTCCTCGCTGATGGGGTCGGTGCCGTCGGCCGACACCGCCTGCACGCTGCGGGTGTGCGGCAGGATCTCCTCCTCCAGGCCCACGATGAACACGTGCGTGAACTCCAGCCCCTTGGCGGCGTGGAGCGTCATCAGCGTCACGCTGTTGGGCTCGTCGTCCTTCTCGTCCTTCTTCTCCTCTTCCTCCACCAGCGAGATCTTCTCCAGGAACGAGCGCAGCGTGGGCGGCTCCCAGTCGTCCTCCTCGTCGGGGAGCGGCTGGGCGCCCCACACGCGCTCCTCGTAGGTGCCCAGCGAGGCGATGAAGTCGCGCAGGATGTCGACCCGCACCTCGGCGGCGCGCTCGCTCTTCGCGTTGTCCGCGCGCACCGCCTCCTCCAGCCGCACGCGCGAGACGAGCTGCTTCGCGAAGCCGTGCAGCGTCCGCCCGCCGGTCTCGCCCGCGCGGATGGTGGCCTCGGTGGCGTGGTACTCGTGGCGCAGCTCGTCCATCATCTCCACGAAGTGCCGGATGGGCTCCTGCTGCGCGCGGCTCACGCCATCGACCTCCGGCGCGCGGCGCAGCATGTCGTACATCGGCACCCCGGCGGCGCGCGCGGCCTCGATCAGCTTCAGCTGCGTGGTGCGCCCGATCCCCCGCGTGGGGTAGTTGATGATGCGCCGGAGCGCCACCTCGTCGCGCGGGTTCATCACCACGCGCAGGTAGGCTACCGCGTCCGCCACCTCCTTGCGGTCGAAGTACGACGTCCCGCCCACCACGCGGTAGGGAACGTTGGCCGCCCGGATCGCCTCCTCCAGCGGCTTGGACTGGAGATTGGTGCGGTAGAGGACGGCGAAGTCGCTCCACTGCACGTTCTCCACGAGCCGGCGGATGGTGATCTCCTTCGCCACCATCTCGGCCTCCTGCTCCTCGGCCGAGCGGGCGCCGTCGTCCACGAACTCGTAGTAGTCCAGCTTGGGACCGGGCCCGTTGGAGGTGCGCAGCCGCTTTTCCCTGCGCGAGGTGTTGTTGGCGATGACGCCGTTGGCCGCGTCGAGGATGCGCTGCGTCGACCGGTAGTTCTCCTCCAGCACCACCGTCCGCGCGCCGGGGAAGTGGCGCTCGAAGTCCAGGATGTTGCGCACGTCGGCGCCGCGCCAGGCGTAGATCGACTGGTCGTCGTCGCCCACCACGCACAGGTTCTTGCGCGGGCCGCTGAGCAGCCGCGCCATCTCCAGCTGCGCGCCGTTGGTGTCCTGGTACTCGTCGATCATGATGTAGTGCCAGCGCTTCCAGTAGCTCTCGCGCACCTCGGCGTGCTCGCGCAGCAGCTTCACCGGCAGCAGCAGCAGGTCGTCGAAGTCGCACGCGCCGGCCGCCAGCATCGCCTCGCAGTAGCGCGGGTAGACGTCCGCCGCCAGCACCGCGTAGTCGTCGGACCGGTTGCCCTTCACCGGCCCCGCGGCCACCTCGCGGGCCGCGTCGGCGGGGGTGACCATGCTGTTCTTCCAGTCGGAGATCTGGAAGAGCACCTTCTTGTGGTCGAAGTTCTCGTCCCCCGCCGTCGGGGCGACGTGCACCTCGTCGGCGATGCGCTTCACCATCGCCAGCTGGTCGCCGGTGGAGTAGATGGAGAACGACTTCGGCAGCCCCACCTTCTGCCCGTGCTCGCGCAGGATGCGCGCGCCGAGCGAGTGGAAGGTGGAGAGGAGCACGCCCTTGGCGTCCTTGCCCACGATGCGCGCCACGCGCTCGCGCATCTCCGCCGCGGCCTTGTTGGTGAAGGTCACGGCCAGCACGCGGCGCGGGTCCACCCCGCGGTCGCGCACCAGGTACGCGATGCGGTACACGATGGTGCGCGTCTTTCCCGAGCCGGCGCCGGCCAGGATCAGCACGGGCCCCTCGGTGGCGAGCGCGGCCTGCTGCTGCTCGGGGTTCAGCTCGCGCAGGTACTGGGGGATGAACTGCAAGGGACCTGGTGCGAAAGTGCGAGAGTGCGAAAGTGCAGAACGGCGAACTCCTGAGTCCTGAGTCCTGAGTCCTGAGTCCTGAGTCCTGAGTCCTGAGTCCTGAGTCCTGAGTCCTGAGTCCTAAGTCCTAAGTGAACAGATGGCGATCTCCTGCGAAGCGCGGGAGAGAGGCACGGCCGGAAGGCGGAGACATCCGTCGCAAAGCTCCGAAATCGCCCTGCCAAAACCTGGGACTTAGGACTTGGGACTTAGGACTTTTCGGTTCCGAAGATACCCGGAAACCCGCCCCCGGTCAAAGTTTGACGCCGTTCGGCCCGGCCGCTATGTTTGTCGCGCCCGAAACCCACGCCGGCCACCCCAACGGAGGATCAATGACGCTACGAGACCGCTTCACGGGGCTCTCGGTCGCGGATGCGCTTGCCATCCGCGCCGGTGAGGACCCACGGCGGCCGTTCGTTGCGTTCGGGGACCGGCGCTGCACCTACGCGCAGATCGACCACCAGAGCAGCGCCCTGGCGGCCGCCCTGCACGAGCTGGGGATCGAGGCCGGCGACCGCATGGCGCTGACCCTTCCCAACTGGCCCGAGTTTGTGGTGGCGGCCTTCGCGGCGGCCAAGCTCGGCGCCGTCATCGTGCCGCTGAACCCGCGCTACACCACCCCCGAGCTGCAGTACATGCTGCGGCACTCGGAAACGGCGGTCGTCGTGACGGCCGAGAACTGGGAAGGGGTGGACTACCTGGCGCGCTACGAGGGCTTCCTGACCTCGCTCCCCGACCTGCAGTACGTGGTGAGCGTGGGCGAGGAAGACCTGTGGTACGACGACCGCATCCACCAGTTCGAGGACCTGGTGTCCAGCGGCGAGGGGCGCCCGTTCCCGCGCCACCAGGGCTTGCCCGACGAGCTCTTCGCCATCCTGTACACCAGCGGCACGATGGGAAAGCCGAAGGGGGTGGCGCTGAGCCACGCCAACGTGCTGACCACCGCCGCGGGCACGGCCGACGCGCTGGGGCTCACGGGCGACGACGTGGTGTTCGGCCTGAACTCGCTCTTCAACGTGTTCGGGATGGGCACCGGGATGATGGGCGCCATGATGGCCGGTGCGGCCATGGTGCTGCAGGACCACGACGGCGCCTCGGCCGCGCTGGAGCTGATCGAGCGCGAGCGGGTGACGGTGTACCACGGCGTGCCCACCAACTACGTGCTGGCGCTGAAGGAGATGGAGAACGGGTCGTACGACCTGTCCTCCGTGCGCACCGGCATCGTGGCCGGCGCCCCCGCGTCGGAAGAGCTGGTGATGCGCATCCGCCGCGAGCTGGTGCCCGACCTGAGGATCGGATACGGGCTCACGGAAACCAGCGAAACCGTGGCGCTCACCCGCAGCGACGACCCGCAGGGAAAGTCGGTGTCCACGGTGGGCCGCCCGCTTCCCGGCGTGGAGCTGCGCATCCACGACGTGGACGGCAGCGTGCTGCCGGTTGAGAGCGTGGGCGAGATCGCGGTGCGCGGGCCCTGCGTGATGCAGGGGTACTACCGCCAGCCCGGCGAGACCGCGCTGGTGTTCACGGGCGACCGCTTCTTCATGACCGGCGACCTGGGAATGGTCGACGAGGAGGGCTACCTCCACGTCCTGGGCCGGCGCAAGGAGATGATCATCCGTGGCGGGTTCAACGTGTACCCGCGCGAGGTGGAAGACCGGCTGCATGCGCACCCCGCCGTTCTCGACGTGGCCGTCGTCGGCCTGCCGGACGAGATCCTGGGCGAGGTGAGCTGCGCCTGCATCGTTCCCGTCGAGGGGGCGATCGTCACGGGCGAGGAAATCAAGGATTTCTGCCGTGAGGTGCTGGCGGACTACAAGGTCCCGGACCTGGTCCGCTTCCTCGACAGCTTTCCCATGACGGGGAGCGGCAAGGTGCGCCGCGTGGAGCTCGCGCGCATGATCAGCGCCGAGGAGAGCAGCCGCCGGCCGTGACTTCCCGTCAGGACCCTATTGTTGCGGACGGGCTTCTCCGGCTCTCGCCTGGAGAGTGCCCAGTGCTCAGTGCCCAGTGCCCAGTGGTTTACATTGAGTCCCCGGTGAGACGTCTCCCGGCTTGCTCGAAATGATCCCACTTGGCACTTGGCACTTGGCACTTGGCACTTCTCCCCGCGAAGCGGAGAAGCTCGCCGCGTGAACAGAAACGTGGACGAGAGATGACGACCTTCGTGCCGCGGAGCCCCCACCTGCTGGGTGGCGCTCCCGCAACCCCCGCCGCGCGCAACGCGGCCCTCCTGATCGACTTCGACAACATCACCCTCGGCGTCCGCAGCGACCTGGGCAAGGAGCTCAAGACGCTGCTGAACAGCGAGATCTTCAGCGGCAAGGTGGCGGTCCGCCGCGCCTACGCCGACTGGCGGCGCTACCCCAACTACGTGGTGCCGCTCACCGAGGCCAGCATCGACCTCATCTTCGCCCCCGCCTACGGCACCTCCAAAAAGAACGCCACCGACCTGCGCATGGCGGTCGACGCCATCGAGCTGGCGTTCATGCGCCCCGAGATCGGCACCTTCATCCTCCTCACCGGCGACAGCGACTTCTCGAGCTGCGTGCTGAAGCTCAAGGAGTACGGCAAGTACGTCATCGGCGTGGGGATGCGCGACTCCTCCAGCGACCTGCTGATCCAGAACTGCGACGAGTACTACTCGTACCACGCGCTGAGCGGGCTGGTGCGCGAGGGCGACCAGGGCACGCCCCGGCGCGACCCCTGGCTGCTGGTGCGCGAGGCGGCGCAGAAGATGGCCGCGTCGGGCGACTCGATGCGCACCGACCGCCTGAAGCAGGTGATGATCGACCTGGACCCCAACTTCGACGAGAAGGACGAGGGGTACAGCAAGTTCAGCAAGTTCGCGCAGGTGGCCGCCGAGAAGGGGCTCATCCGCCTGCACAAGGTGGAGAACGGGCAGTACGAGGTGGCGCCGGTCGACGACCTGGACGCCGCCGGCCCCGCCACGCAGCCGCGCTACGACCGCGAGGAGCGCTTCCGCGACCGGGACCGCGGGCCCGACCGCGACCGTGGCCGCGGACGCGGCGGGCGGGGGCGCGACCGGGACCGCGACCGTCCGCGCGACTTCGGGCGCGACCGCGACCGCGAGTTCGACCGCGAGCGCGAGCCGCGCGCCGAGCCCGCGCCGGTGCGCCTGCTGCGCGACGACGAGGAGCCGGCCGTCGCCGCCTCGGCCGCGCCCGCCGCGGAGACCGAGTCCGAGACCATCGCCGCCGCCTTCCCCGTGGGCGAGGCCCAGGTCGCCACGCCTTTCATCGAGGAGCCGCCGGCGCCCGCCACCCGCGAGGAGCGCGACGCGCTGTCGCACGCCTACGCGCTGCTGCAGCACGCCGTCCGCGCGCTGGTCAGCCGCCAGGGCCAGACCGCCCGCGACGGCGACGTGAAGCGCCGCATGATGGAGATGGACGGCGGCTTCGACGAGCACGCGCTGGGCTTCAGCAAGTTCAGCCGCTTCCTCCGCCAGGCGCACGAGGACCAGGTGGTGGACGTCCGGCGCCTGGCCGAGGGGCGCTACGAGGTCGCGCTCCCCTCCTCCGGCACCAAGCTGGCCCCGCCCGCGCTCACCGGCCCGCGCCCGGAGCCGATCACCGTCGACCGCGACGAGCCCCGCGTGGCCGCCGACTCGTCGGCTACGGCCGAGCCCGCGGAGCCGCGCGGACGTGACCGCGGGCGCGGACGTGGCCGTGGACGCGACCGCGGCCCCCGCGAGGGCGCGCCGCCGATCCTTCCCGGGCAGGTGCCGGGGGGCGAGGAAGAGCGTCCCGCCGCCGCCGCGCAGCCCGCGCCCGAAGCCGGGCAGCCGGAGACGCGCCGCGAGGAACCCCGTCGCGAGGAGCCCCGCCGGGAAGAGCCCCGGCGCGAGGAGCCGCGCCGCGAGGAGCCGCGCCGCGAGGAGCCGCGCCGCGAGGAGCCGCGCCGCGAGGAGCGCCCCGCCGCCGAGTCCGCGCCGCCGTCCTCCGCCTCGCGCGAGGGTCCGGCCGACGCGCAGCGCGGGCTGCGCCACCGCCACGGCGGACGCCGTCCCGCGTGGGCGTCGCCCTCCGGGCCGCCGCCGCTCCTTCCGGGGCAGGTGGTCCACGTCCCCGGCTCCGCTCGCCCCGAGCAGCCGGCGGAGCCGCAGCCCAAGCCGCGCGCGGAGGAGCCCGCCGCGCCGCAGCCGGCCGCCGAGGCGCCGTTCAGCGCCGAGGCGCTGGGGCTGCCGACCGACCGCGCGGGCGTCGAGGCGCACCTCGCCGGCTACCGCGGCGTGGGCGCGGCCACCGTCCGCTCGCTGGCCGAGGCCTTCGGCGGGCGGGTGTTCGAGACGCTGGAGAACGATCCCGACGCGGTCCGGGCGCTGCTCGGCCGCCGCGCCGGGCCGATCCTGGACCAGTGGACCGCCGACCGCGACGCCCGCCGCGCCGAGCGCGCCCAGGCGGCGCCCGCCGCCGAGGAGCCCGCGCCGCAGCCGACCGCGGAGGAGCCCGCGGAGGACGCGCGCGACTTCGCCGAGGCTGCATCCGCCATCGCCCCCGAGCCGGTGCAGGGCGAGACGGCGGAGGGGGATGAAGCGGATGCCGACGCGGTCGCCGGGGAGACGGCGGAAGAGGCCGCGCGGCGCCGCAGCCGCCGTGGCCGCCGCGGTGGCCGCAACCGGAACCGCAACCGCGCGGCGGGTGACGGCGATGCCGCGGGGACGACGGAAGCCCCGGCGGCGGAAGAGGCACCCGCCGCGGCGGCCGCTGACGAGTTCGCGCCCGGCGGTGAGGTCGCCGCCGCGGACGACGCGATCGCGGCCGAGCAGGAGGATTCGGATCCCACGCTTGCCTCGCAGGCGGCGCGCCCCGGCGGCCGTTCGCGCGGACGCCGAGGCCGGGGCCGTGGTGGTGCGCCGACCGACGCGCCCGCGGCCGAGACGGTGGACGTCGGCGGCATCGACGTTCCCGTGGGTCCGCAGGGGGAGACCGATCCCACGCTGATGGAGCCGGCGTCGCTCCCCGCGGGTGACGCGCAGCCGCGCGGCCGCTCGCGCGGGCGTGGCGGGCGGGGACGGGGTGGCGCGCAGGCGCCCGCTCCCGCGCCGCAGGCGGAGGCGCCGGCTCCGGCGCCCGAGCAGCCCGCCGCGGGCGGTGGCCGTCGTGGCCGCGGCCGCGGCGGCGCGCAGCAGCAGGCGACGGAGACCGCGCTCCCCGCCGCTCCGGCGGCGGAGGCGGGCGGTGGTGGACGCGGCCGCGCTGGCCGCGGTCCGCGCGCCGAGGCGGCTCCCGCCGCGCCGGCGGCGGAGGCCCCGGCGGCCGGTGGTCGTCGTGGACGCGGCCGCGGCGGTGCGCAGCCCGCGCCGGAGGCCGCTCCGCAGCCGGCGCCCGAGGCGGCGGCTGGCGGTCGCGGACGGGGGCGCGGCGGCAATCGCCCCGCGGCCGAGGCGCCGCAGCCCGAGCCGCCCGCGCAGGGCGGGGAAGGCGGCAAGGCGGGCGGAAGCCGGCCGCGCCGGGGACGCGGGCGCGGGGGACGCGGCGGCACGCCGCCCACCTCGTGAGCCGAAAGGCTTCCGCGAGCGCCGCGTCCGGTGAAGACCGGGCGCGGCGCTCGTCCGTTGTGGACCCCGCGCCGCTCCCGCCGGAGTTCTGCGCGCGCCCGGCCGAGACCGTCGCCCGCGACCTGCTGGGGACGCGGCTCGTCAGCGAGGTGGGGGGCGCGCGCGTCGTGGGGGAGATCGTGGAGACGGAGGCGTACGTCGGGCCGCACGACGCCGCGTCGCACGCGTGGGAGAAGTTCGGCCGCACGGCGAGGAACGACGTGATGTTCGGCCCGCCGGGGATCACCTACGTCTACCTGATCTACGGCATCAACTGGTGCATCAACGTGGTGACGGACACGGAGGGCTTCCCCGGCGCGGTCCTGATCCGCGCGGCGATGCCGGTGGAGGGGATCGAGACGGCGCGCGAGCGCCGGCCCGGACGCGCCGACCGCGAGCTGATGCGCGGGCCCGGGAACCTGGCGCGCGCGCTGGGCGTCACCGGCGCGCAGAACCGGCATCCGCTGGACGCGCCGCCGCTCTGGCTGGCCGCCGGCCGCGCCGTTCCCGACGCAGAGGTTTCTATCGGGCCGCGGATCGGCATCCCCGCGCACCGGGCGGCGGACTGGCCGCTCCGCTTCTGGATCTCCGGATCGCGCTGGGTGTCCAAGAACTCTTGAGCGCCGCGCATCGGACGCAACGGACGTGTGGCCTCGGCTATGGATCCTTCGGCCTGCAACCGCTTGTGCGGGGGAGACTCTGCTGTGGTCGGCCTCAGGATGACGTCTCTGTGCGTTTTTCGAATGCACCGACGATAGCCAAATCGAGACGTCATCCTGAGTCGAACACCACGCTTCGCGCGACGACGATGGATGAAAGGGGAGGCGTCCTCCGGCGCTGGAACCGGCTTCCGAGCCGAACAGCCTCGCGCAGTTTGCGAGGCTTCCCGTAGTTGTTGCTGCGGCTTCAGCCGCCGGTGGGGGGCGGAACCGTAATCTTCACGCCAGCAGAAGCATCTCCCGCAACACCTTCCATTGCCGCCCCGATGGCATCGCGCGCCGCGCTTCCCATCTCCATTCTGCTGTTGCTGCTGAGCTGCCCGGGACCGCGCGTGCCCGAGGTCCGCGCCGCGGCGCCCGTCTACCGTGCCCCCGCGACGCTCCACGTCGTCGCTCCGCCGGCGAGGGAGATCGTTAGCGAGCAGGTCGCGCCCTACGGCTGGGTCGTGCAGCTGCGGCGCCTCCGCGGCCCGCTGCTGAACCGGTGGCGCGTGACGGTGGACGGCCGCGAGGTGCTGTCGGCGGAGATGGCGAGCCTCGGCGTCAGCCACGTCCTGCCGGCGCGCGACGGAGTGCTGGTGCTGCTGGAGGTCACGCCCGGCGGCGTGGCGTGCGAGTTCCTGTACCGCGTCCTCGAGCTGCGGTACGAGCAGCCGCCGCGCATCACGGATGAGTTCGGCACCTGCGCGGCGCCTGCGGACGTCCGCCTGGTGCACGGGCGGCTGCGCGTCTACACCGGCCCGTATCTTCCCACCTACATCGGCCTGATGGACCCGCAGCCGTCCGGAATCCATCCCGAACCGGCGCGGATGGACGAGTACCGCGACGGGCGCATGGTCCCGGTCGCGCGCGGCGCCGCGGCGGACCGCCTCGGCGGACGCTGACGCCGGACTCATCACCCTCTCCCGTCCCGTCCGATGCACCCGTCCGCGCGGCGGATCGCCCTGCTCCTCCTCCTGGCCTCCTGCGGCCGCGGCGACGCGCGTGCCCACTCCCCCGCGCGGCGCGATTCCGCGGCGGCCAGGCGCGATACGGCGCCTGCGGCCGCGGACGGCGAGGTGGTGACGGAGACGTTCGGGTCGGATCGCGACCGGGGGGTGTTCGCGATTGCGAAGCGCGCGAACCACTACCGCGTGCTGGTGAACGGCCGCGCGCTCTGGGAAGAGGACGTCGAGAGCGTGCGCATCCACGCGCTGATGCAGCCGGCCGACGGGAGCGCGCTCGTGGTGCTGGCGGTCACCCCCGGCGGCACCGCGTGCGACCAGATGTTCCGCGTGGTGGAGCTGCGGTACTTCCAGCCGCCCCGCATCACCCCGGAGTTCGGCACCTGCGACTCCGCTCCGGAGGTGGGGTACGTGCACGCGCGGCTGCGGATCTTCTTCGAGGGGTGGCTCCCGGCCCGCCTGGCCCTGCTGGACACGCTTCCGCCGGACGTCGAGTGGCCGCCGGACGAGCTGCTCGAATACCGGGACGGGGCGATGGTGACCATCGCCCGCGGCCGGGAGGCGGACCGCCTCGCCGGCCGGTGACGCCACGCCGGACACCTTCTCTTCACCCGCCCCATGCCGCGGCGCCTCGCGATCCTCATCCCCCTGCTCCTGGCCGGCTGCGCGCGCCCGGACGCGCCGCCGCCGGCACCCGCGCGCTCGGCCGCCGCGGCGCCATCTCCCGTGCTGTCCGCGGCGTCGGCGGATTCGGGGGATGATGCCGACGCGGACACCACCGGGCCGTGGCCGCAGGACGCTTGGCTGCGTGAGAAGGTGAGCGCGGGCGCTGGGGTGATCGCCATCGTCCGCGACTCCATCCCCCGCCGCGCCTTCCGCGTGTTCGTGGACGGCGGCGAGGTGCTGGCGGACAGCGCCGCGCGCGACGTGCGGCTGCTTTCCGTGACGCAGAGCTTCTATCCGCGGCTCGTGGCGGTGCTGGAGATCGTGCCCGGCGACTCCGCGTGCGCCGCCTACCGGGTGCTGGACGTGCACGCGGAGCGGCCGCCGCTGCTGACGCGCGCGTTCGGCAGCTGCGGCCGCCCCGCGCTCTCGTGGGGCGAGGACGTGGTGCGGATGGACTTCCCCCCGCACGGCGGCGCCCGGCCCGCGGAAGCGTACGAGTACCGCGACACCACGCTGGCGCGGCTCGCCGCCGGACGGCGCGAGGAGTTCCCCGCCACGCGCGGGGATGGCGACGCGTGGCGGCCTCCTTCCGAGCGGATGAGCCGCCTGCGCGGGCGCCTGGCCACGCCCGACGGCGTGCTGGAGATCACGCGCGGCGCGACGGAAGGCGGGAACGTCAGCCACCACAACACGGTGGCGGTGGACGGCCGGACGGTGCTCACCGAGGAGTTCGGCCTGACGATGGAGGTGTACGCCCTGGTCCCGCGGACCGCGGCGCACGGCACGCTGGCCGTGCTGCTGCGCGAGGATGGCGGCAACGCGTGCGAGGCGCTCTTCCGCGTGGTGGAGATGCGGCTCCATCGCCCGCCGCGCCTGACGGAGGAGTTCGGCAGCTGCGCGGCGGCTCCTACGCTGGTCACCCGCGACGGCGGGGTGCGCCTGGAGTTCGCCCCCTATTGGACGCACTGGCAGGAGGCGGAGCCGGGCTTCCGCCGCCCGCCCGGGCAGGCGTACGAGTACCGCGCCGGGCGGATGGTGCGCGTCCCGCTCCGGTCGGCAACCGCCGGGAGGAAGGGACGATGACGCGGCGGCGCCTTTCCTCCCTCGCTGTATTCGCCGCGCTGCTGCTCGCCTCCGCGTGCCCGCGGCCGGATGCGGGCCGCGCTCGCGCACCGGCGAAGGATGCTCCGCCAGCCAGGTCGGCCACTCCGGCGCCCGTCTCCAGGGAGCCCACGGCGGCGGATTCGGCGGCGGCGCGCGCCCGCATTCTCAACCCCGGCGTCGACACCGCGTGGGTGGAGCCGCGGTTCGCGCGGCGCAACGTGGAGCGGCAGCGCCTCAGCACGCTCGACGGGACGATGACCATCACCGCCGACAGCATCGGGGGCGAGATCCCGGTTGAATCCACCTACCACCTGGCGGTGAACGGCCGCGAGATCCTGGCCGAGGAGCAGATCATCGACCTGGGCGTGTACCAGTTCCTGCAGAGCTACCACGCGCAGGCGGGGAGCTTCAACGAGAGCGGCGCCGTCGCCGTCCTCGACGCGAGCGCGTACGGCAACACCTGCCCGGCCATGTTCCGCGTCCTGATGATGCGCTTCGGCAGGCCGCCGCTGCTCACCCCGCGGTTCGGGAACTGCTCGGAGAGCCCGCAGATCCTGCGTTCCGGGGGACGGCTGCGCATGCGGTTTCCCGGCTTCTACACCTACTGGCAGTCGCGGCAGAGCGGCTTCCGCGCGCCCCCCGACGAGCTGTACGATTACCGCGGGACGGAGATGGTGAAGCTTTCCCCGCCTCCGCGGGCGGGCGACCGATGAAAGGAGCGGGATGACGGACCGGGACGGGTTGATGGACTTCGCCGCGCGCACGCTGCGGGCGGCGGGGGAGCTGACGCTGGCGCACTTCGGGCGCGCCGCGGTGGAGTACAAGTCCAACCAGACGGAGGTGACCGCCGCCGACCTGGCCGCCGAGGCGCACGTCCGCGCCGCCATCGCCGAGGCGTTCCCCGAGGACGGGATCCTGGGCGAGGAGGAGGACGACGTCCCGTCCAGGAGCGGCCGGCGCTGGATCGTCGACCCGATCGACGGGACGCGCTCGTTCGCGGTCGGCGTGCCGCTGTACTCCATGCTGCTGGCGCTGGAGGAAGATGGGGCGCCCGTGCTGGGCTGCATCCACCTCCCGGTGACGCGGCAGACGCTGGTCGCGGCCACCGGCGCCGGCGCGTGGATGAACGGCGAGCGCGCCCGCGTCTCGGAGTGCGACGCGCTGTCCGACGCGCGGCTGGTCACCAGCGGGTTCGAGTACTGGCGCGACAGCTCCACCGACGAGCACCGCGCCGGCTTCGAGCGGCTGGTGAAGGCCACGCGCTTCGCCCGCACCTGGGGCGACGGCTACGGCTACTTCCTGGTCGCCACCGGCCGCGTGGAGCTCTACTGCGACCCCATCTGCGGCGCCGCCTGGGACATCGCCCCGATGAACGTCATCCTCGCCGAGGCCGGCGGCCGCATCTCCCGGTTCGATGGCCAGCCCATCGCGCCGATGACTTCGGTGCTCGCCGGCAATCCCCATCTCCACGAAGCTGCCGCGCGGATGCTGCTGGCCGGCAGCTGAACGACTGCGCGTGACGCCCATGGAACACCGCTTGCCGCGCATCCGGCCGTCAGCGCAGGACGAATGACTACCCGGGCGGAGGGAGCGTGATGGGCGGCGCGTACAAGGCGATCGAGATGGTGGGCACGTCGGAGCAGAGCTTCGACGATGCGACGCGCTCGGCGGTGAAGCGAGCGGGCGAGACGATGCGCAACCTGGAGTGGCTGGAGGTCTGCGAGCAGCGCGCCTACATCGCGGGCGGCGAGATCCGCGAGTTCCAGGTGAAGGTGAAGGTCTGGTTCAAGCTCGACGACGGCTCGAAGGAGAGCTGATCTCCATCTCCACCAGCATCGGACGGCGGCGCTCCGCACAGGCGCCGCCGTCGCGCGTTGCCGGATTCCTTTCGCAGATCAAGACCCGAGAGACGTCATCCTGAGGCCGGCCACACTGTACTCTTCGCATGCGCGAATGCGTGCAGGCCGAAGGATCTATAGCACGTCCCACACGTCATTTGCGGCGACGAGCGGCGGCTGCCTGGCACGTTCTGGCGCGCATCGCCCAGCTGACGTGCTGGGCCGTTATGGATCCTTCGGCCTGCACGCATTAGTGCGGACGCGGGTCCGGTGTGGCCGGCCTCAGGATGACGTCTTCTCGGGTAGATGCGTACATCAACCCCGACGCTGTGGGCTGATGAAGATCCGCATCTTCCCTCCGATCCAATGGAATGCATGGGATCGGCACGCGTCTCGCGGTTGGGGGCGTCCTCGAAGTGCTGTTCCGGATCGCGTGACTGGCGGGGAGACGAGCCATGATGCCCATTCTCCGTACCCTCTTCTGCGCCGCGCTGGCGGTCGCCGGCATCGCGGCGTGCGCGCGCTCGGGCGGCCCCGCGCCGGCGGGCGACCGCGACGCGCGCGCGAAGTTCGTGCACGCCATCGACGGCTTCTACGGCCCCGAGTCGGCGAAGTACGATCCCGAGCAGGACGTGTGGTTCATCAGCAACATGCTGGGGTACGGGTCCGACCACGACGGCGCGGGGTACATCGTCCGCGTTCCCGCGGCCACCTTCGGCCCCGTGCAGATGTTCGTCGTGGGCGGCAGGAACGGCGCGACGCTCGACGCGCCCAAGGGGATGGCCATCCACGGCGACACGCTGTGGGTCGCCGACATCGACGTGCTGCGCGGCTTCGACCGGCGCACCGGCGCGCCGCTGGCGACCGTCGACTTCCGCCCGCAGCACGCCACGCTGCTGAACGACGTGGCCGTGGGCCACGACGGGCGGCTGTACGTGACCGACACGGGGATCGGGATGACGCCCATCGGCGTGACGCACCCCGGCGGCGACCGCGTGTTCGTCGTCGGCCCCGACCACGCGGTCGGCGTGGTGGCCGCCGGGCAGACGCTGGGGCGCCCGAACGGCATCGCCGCCACGCCGCGCGGTCAGGGGGTGACGGTGGTCTCGTTCGACCCCTTCCGTAGCACCGTCTACACCTTGGACCTGCGCGGGGAGACGGCGCAGCTGAAGGTGATGGCCACGGGGAAGGGGAAGTACGACGGGATCGAGCCGCTGCCGGACGGGCGGGTGCTGGTCGCCTGCTGGAACGACTCGAGCGTGCACGTGATCTCGCCGGGCCACGACAGGCAGATCATCCGAGGCCTCTCGCAGCCGGCCGACATCGGCGTGGACACGCGGCGCGGCATCGTCGCCATCCCCCAGTCCGTCCGCGACCGCGTGGAGTTCTGGAAGCTGCCGCCGGAGCAGGGGGATTGAGATTTTCGAGCCGGTCACCGGCGACTGAAGTCGCAGCAACAACTACGGGAAGCCTCGCAAACTGCGCGAGGCTGTTCGGCTCGGTTCAGGCGGGGGAGGGCGAGTTCGAGGCTGTCCGGGGGCGTGATACGCACGGAGATGGCAGGAGTGGGAGTCCGCGAAGGCGGACTTTGGGCCGTTGTTGCCGCGATTTCAATCGCCCTTCGTGACCGGGATCGAACCGCAATCGAACGAAAATCGGGGACGGGATCGTGGACGAAACACAGATGATCGGCGACGCCTCGGCGGCGGCGGACGCGTGGCTGGAGCGCATCGACGCGGGCGACGTGGAGGAAACGTGGGCGCGCACCTCGTCGCTCTTTCGCCAGCTGGTGGATCTGCCGAAGTGGAAGGCCTCGTTCGAGCAGGTGACCAGCATCTTCGGGCGCCCGCTCTCGCGCGAGCTGAGCGACACGCAGCACCGCCAGTCCATCCCCGGCGGCCCCGACGGCGAGTACGTGGTGCTGGAGTACGCGACGGAGTTCGAGCGGAAGAAGGAGGCGGTGGAGACGGTGGTCACCGCGCTGGACACCGACGGCGAGTGGCGCGTCGGCGGCTACTTCGTGCGCTGACGGCCGGCACAATGGGAGAAGGATGACGTTTTCGCTACGGCGGTTCGACCTTCCCGAGATGCTGCGCTGCGGGCTGGACCTGCGGCGCGACACCAAGGACGCGGCCACGATGGAGGAGGCCGCGCGGTCGCTGGTGCGCTACTTCCACGAATCGTTCGTGGACGAAACCGGCGAGCGCGAGTGCGCGCTGGTGCGCTTCTACAAGACGCACCCGTACGGCGGGCTGGGGCCGGAGCTGCAGTCGTTCGCGGCCGGGCTGATGGGCGGGCGCGGCCCGTGGGACGAGATGAAGGCGCTGGTCCTGCTCGCCTCGGCCGGGCAGGAGCCGGAGTGGAACGATCCGCGGCAGTCGCGCGGCCACCGCGCCATCCCGCTCCCCAGCGCGCGCATCGTGGAGCAGGCGCCGATGATCGCGCAGCTGGTGCGCGAGATGGGGCTGGACCTGGACGACGTGGTGGCCCCGCGCCCGGAGCTGATCCGCGGGCTGGAGGGGAAGACGTACAACATCTTCTACGTGGCCGACGCGCTGGGGAACCCGGCCATCCCCGCGCAGGACTTCGTGCGCTCGTACGGCATCCGCTCGGTGGTGGGCTGCGGCGGCATCCACATGACCGGCGACCTGTACGCCATGATCCTCTTCTCCCGCGTGCCCATCCCGCCCGAGTGCGCGGACCGCTTCCGCAACGTGGCGCTCGACGTGAAGCTCGCCATCTCCCGCTTCCGCGACGACGCCGTCTTCGACGCGCCCGCGGCCGTGACCGGCTGATCTCCCGAGCACCGGGAATGGAATTCCCGGGCAACAACAGCACGAAGTCCCTGCGGGACTGTGGCCTCGGCATCCATTCGCTCCGGATGCCCGGAGCGAGCCGGAGCCGGTCGCCGAGCCGGACAGCCTTGCTCGCCGGGAATGGAATTCCCGGCCAACAACAGCACAAAGTCCCTGCGGGACTGTGGCCTCGGCATCCACTCGCTCTGGATGCCCGGAGCGAGCCGGAGCCGGTCGCCGAGCCGGACAGCCTTGCTCGCCGGGAATGGAATTCCCGGGCAACAACAGCACGAAGTCCCTCCGGGACTGTGGCCTCGGCATCCACTCG